>JGI24158J21664_10000773_pt1 | contig 32167 bp, 18 predicted proteins | sample Ectturendosymbi3_FD_21664 | JGI IMG/M metagenome (IMG submission 21664)
TTTGCCCCCCCCCCCCTGACCCAACCTCTAGCTACGCCACTAGCCAAGACCTCCTATTTTCAACGCAATCGAACGATAATTATAAATGTGACGTGTTTCGCGAGCGCCGTCCTATGTTGCGTGATAACGCAAACATCCCATCAAAGTCCTTCGCGAGTTTTAGGTCACGGCCTGTGATCGGATCCGGTCTGAAACGAATTGCCGTAAAATAGGTTCAGGGCCGGACTCGATCGCCCAAACTTCACCATTGGGACCGGACCGACAATACCACTGGGATGTTTCCAGTGAACCGACAATACCACTGGGATGTTTCCAGTGAACCGGTGCTGGTCTCGTAAATACCACGTGGAGGTTGCCACGTGCTTACACACGCACATGCGATGTTTAACAACCAAAAATACGCGTCAGCTGAAACGTCCAAAAAACGCGTCCCAAACTTTGCTGTAACGAGCACTGGAAGTCGCCCAACCAGTTCCGTGATTAGTCTGGTCCGTATCTGAGGTTAATTTTTGTCGTCCGATGCGTCACGCGAGGGCGATCTTTTTGCTTGGCTTAGTTGAGTGCTTTGGACAATACGTGCAGTTATTTTCTGGTGCTTGTTCGCCAGGATGTTTTCCAGGAAAATGTTAGGTACTCGGTATAGACCTGTAGGGACCTGATTTCTCTCATTCTAGGGCCCGAATCGGGCCCCTAAAACACCTTAAAAAACCCTGTTATACGCGAAACGTGCTCTGTGTGAGCAGCATGGGCCGCGATTGGTTGGGTTTCTGTGTGGGGGGTAACCGATAGTTGTTCGTCAATAAAGTTGAATCGCAATCTCCGAGAACCAGTAGGAAAAGCATAAGAGTTCGGTGACAACGCAATTATGGGAGAAGATTTGTTAAGCTCCCATCTGCCAAAAGTTGGAAACCATCGCAGTGTTTGTTTGTGGCTGAAATACCAGAAATTCAGGATTAGCTGAGATTTTGAATAGCATTCTGTGTCGACGAAATAAAAACCCGAATAATTAGCTTGGAACGGCATCACAGACGAAACGCTTTTTTCGCTGCCTGGCCTGCGAAATTGAAACCCGCTGAACGTACTGTTCAACTTGCATCATTAGCAAGAACAGCACCGGTGCCTGATTTCCATGGCGATAATTAATGGCTGAAGCGCTGGACAAGGCCGAAGTATCGAAACGAATTTGTATGTCGTAAATAATTGACAGCTCATCCAGTGCAAGAGGCAGTTCACCAAGTACCAGTTTTAATTCGTCTTTAAGTGAACTTGACTTGAAGCTGAATTAAAAAAAACAAAAAAAAAACTCTCCATCAGCTCGTACGCGATAAGACACAAGCCAATGAACAAATGCTGCTTGTGAAAAGTCTTCTTTTTTCACGTCAGGCCTCCACAACTCGGAAGGTGGAATGGCCAAACCATTCAGCATTAATCTGCCGCCGGCCGCAAGCGCATATTTCATTTCGTTGTAAAGATTTCGTCGTAGTTTAGAAGAAATTCTGAAACGACAAAGTAATCCGAGGTCGTGATTCTGGCACATTTTTCGCAATTGAGAAAGCTCTCGTGGGCCATACGTTGTGCGGGTCTGTCTTTCGACCGAGCCTAACCCCACTGCGTCGGCGCGCTGTACTGTGAAGATAATTAAGATCGTCATTGTCGCCTACGGCGGTCGAACGAGTAAAGCTGCTGATCCTTCCCAGGCGCGCTGGCGAAGTCATTACGTGAAGAGGAGGTCTTGTTTCTTGGAAATAAAATAGAATCCCGCGGAATTGCGGTTACACTTAACCACACTTAAGCGATATTTTCAGTAAACTCGTGTCATGTGATAAAACATTGTAAGAATAGTGCGTCACACCGTAAGAGGGCGCGTTATAAATAGTCGACTTCGAGAAACGATGCGTTGTTGTTATTATTATGTCAAAGCGCCTCCTGTTGAGAAATCAACTCCCATTTCACTGCATGCTATCACCGCACGTGTTGCATAGCGATGAGGCAGACAGAACCTTCAACTCCGATGTGTTGGCAGCGGCGTAACTGACGGGGGCGGGGGGGGAACCGCCCTCCTGGCAAGCTAAATGTAAAATCAGGGCCCCCACTTGGCTTGTATTTTGGCATTTAGCATTTTTTTGGTTTGCAGTAGGTTGTTTTTTTTGCGTTTTTTGGAGTATCTTCCGTTGATTTCTGGTTTTAACTCCGCATCCGGATTCACTAAATCCACATCCGGATTCACTAAATCCACATCCGGATTCACTAAATCCGCATCCGGATTCACTACCATTTTCCAGCGTTTTTCTGAGTGTTTGCTAGTGAGCTCTCTACGGTGGCCAGCGGTCCCCCTTCAGCGAAGTTTTTCCCCCTGGCTCGAACCTCTCGTTGCGCCACTGTTTATGGGTGAATTGTCCTTTCAAGTAATCTCGCATTCAGCTCCCTTTGAAAAATGATCGCATTGATATTCACACCTCAAAGGCGCTTTTCACTTATTTTCAGTTGTATCTGAAAGGCGGCGTGTTCAACCTCGACGGTTCGAAGTCACTGACCGAGACCATGCAAGCTATTCTGCATGTCGACAACGCCGATCAAATTGTGGTGAGCATCGTTTTTCTTGTGCGTATTTGTTAATGTTTTTTGTTCACTTGCGCATTAACACCGGTTAATCTTTCCGCGCGCTTACAGTGGACAGCATATTTTCTGTGTCTTGAATTGTACAGTATGCCCTTTTCAAACGTTCAGGATTCCCACGTGGTATTGAAAAAGTATTGAATTTCAAAATTAGTTTCCAAGACCTTGAAAATTTATTGAATTTGGCCAAAATGCACATTAGGTATTGAAAAAGTATGGAAATTCTAAATGGAAAAGAAATCTGAAGTATCTGAGCAGAATTTTACTGCAGGCAAAGCGCTTCGTTATTTGTGCAATGTGTAAAATTGAGTTTCACGATTAAGAATTTCAAAAAATGAAGAGAAGTCATGGTATTGAACTTCTTAAATTTAGTATTTAAATAGTATTGGAAAAGTATGGAAATGATTTTTTAAAATGTGTGGGAGTCTTGAACTATGCACCGTTTTTTCTGTTCTTATAGCGTCAATGACTCTGGTGCGAGTGTATTATAATTTTCTTTCGGGGGGATTCTACGCGGCTGTTCTGACTGATGACGTGAAAACGGACTGTACAGTTTTCGGTTCATTGTTTGGCGTCTTCTCTGCTCTTTACTGAGTATTCTGCTGATATCAAAGTCATGTGAAGATAGCGAACAACTAGTGTGACCCTTCCATGTACCTATGCACATACCGCCCTCCACAGTCTGCAGTGTGGAGCTCTCCTATTCGATTGCAATAAGCAGGCACTCATGGCAGGGCTGAAGCAGTTCTTCACTTGTATTTTGTGGTTCTTTCATTGGACTGCGCACAGGCATTGATGTGAGGATTGCAAGATCGCGATTGCCATTGTTTTCGACGCGATCGAACGATAATTATAAGTGTGACGTGTTTCGCGAGCGCCGTCCTGTGCTGCGCGATGACGCAAACATCCCATCAAAGTTCAAAGTCCGCTTGCTTCGTCACGACCTGTGATCGAATCCGGTCTGAAACGATTTGCCGTTTACCGTAAAATAGTTTCAGGGCCAGACTCGATCCAGCAAAGCTTTGCTGACAATACCACTGGGATGTTTCCAGTGAACCAGCGCTGGTCTCGCAAATACCACTGTGATGCTTCTGATCTATCGCTGGCCTCATAACTTGGGCCACCAAAAGTCAGTAACGTCAAATTTTTTCTGCCTTTTCAAAAGCTTGTGAAATGTCCACAAACCAAATTTGACGCTGGTACCATGAGCCACTCCGAAGTTACCAAAGTTACAACAACATATTTTGATATGCTTTTGCAGGTTTAGTTGCAATTCTGAAATACTAATGGGTTTGTTGCGACTTCTGACGCAATAATGTTGTTTAGCCCACTACTGGACGATAGAATATTAAGTACACTAGGCATGGCAATGCAAGAAACGTGGTCTTACAGTACTTGGTTAGGCAAATGCTCAATCCATTATGTATATATAGTTTTTCATCTTTATGATATTCGCAGATTTGACTCTATTGTATAGTTATTAATGTGCTTATCAACGTATCATGCCTAAGGTTAGAAAAACAAATTCTCAGAAAGTTCGAAGTATACTCCATGAATATGCTTCTTAGTTTACCTCAATACCTAAGGGTGAACTATTGTACAAATTCTGTGACAGCTAGTATGTGTAAAGTGGCAAAAGGTTTATGGTGGAAGCACATCACCGCAGCGCACCGCATCAACGAGGTTCGTTTCATGAAACTGAAAGTATAGTCAGATATTTTTAAAACGTGCTGTACCAGATTTTTGAAAGTATTGTCAGACATTTTTAAAACGTGCTGTACCAGATAAACTACTTTTTGTTTCATTTCAACAGAACAAACTTATCGGTTTGTTTTCTAATACTTTATATGAATATGCTTTGCATTCCGCATTTCAGTGGAAAACGCAGAAAATTGATCGGTCAAAATAAAGTCAAAATTTGTCAAGTACAAAGTCAAAATATTAAGTTTTTAGGTCAAAAAATTGGTTGCCCTACTCATAACTGTTGCTTTGTTCCAGTTGACCCCGGCTGACCCCGACCAGTGTTGCGAGTTCGCTTGTATCACTACCAGCCACAGGCTGGTCGATCCGGTGCTTTTGAAGATTGCTGGTCATCTTGGCCGCGACTTGGCCCTGCTTTTGTTAAACAAGGGCGCCAAGCCGATTTTGGACGAAGCCAGGGCGCAAAACATGGCCAACGCGGACGATGTCGTCTGACGTCACAGCGCTGAGAAGCAGCTTCCCAACGATCGCTTGTCGCTTTGAATGATGCAATATCACAATCAAACGAAGCAGAAGTAATGTCACGTGAGCGTGACGTAATTGATGATGACGCAATGTATGCTTTGATTCGACGCGCGCTGTTGCCAACGCCATCGTGCTACCGCAGAGGTTTCATTCGTGGCCAGCGAGTAGAGTCTTTTGTCCATGTGCGATAGTAATTTATTCTACCTCCAACACGCAGGTGCTGCTGTTGCGTTGGCAGAACGGACGTTGCAAAAACTACTGTTCTTTTTGCTCCTCATGTTGTTGCGTAGCATTTGCCAGCAGGTTTCACGTCAAGCGAACAAAGTTTAAACTTGAAGCAGAATATTGCAGACAAGTTCGCTCTTCTTGTGATTATTTTGTTATTTAGCCGACGTTTCGCCCACGTATTCAAATAGGCTTTGTCCTGAGGAAGTCTACTTGAATGGGTGTGCGAAACGTGGGCTGAATAATAAAATAATCGGCAGAAGAACAAATTTATCTGCTTGGTTGCAACGAATGTTTATCTGACACGTCCAGCATCTTTCTATCCGGCCTTTGCGAACGAATTGTCACCGCAGCATCGTCACAATGCCCTTTGTTCTCGCAAGCGAAAAAAACGTGCGAAAAGTGACAAAGGTTTTTACTTTAAATCAGTGATTCTCAACGTGATCTATCCAGGTGGACCACCGGTGGTCCAACTGGAATTTATGGTGATTCACAAGGAGATTTATGAATCCTACCATTAAACATGCCATTGAGTTCATCGACCTATGTCGATGTGCGATATATAGTTTCGACTAGTTCTTCATGAGGTGTCAGCATAGCAAAGTGGTACATCGGATACTTTTCTAAAATAGATGGTCCATGAACCAAAAATGTTTGAGAACCACTGCTTTAAACTAAAAAACTTCCAATTCCGTTGCACAACTTCTCGCAGCAGAATGGCAAAGAATGTCTCAAAGTAGCAGCAGTATTGCACTGGAACGTTTTGCGTTCAGTTACATCCGCCAACCATTTGTTTGTTGAAACCAGGGCTGTGGAGCCGGAACCCAAATTTCCGGCCCCGGCTGCACCATCTGAAAGTTTTGGGCTCCGGCTCCACAGCCGTGGTTGAAACTGGGCTTGTGAGCGAGAAGTGGGAGGGGGAGCCTGTCTGTACCTACAGACTGAGAAATTTACCAGTGCTGTGTAAGGAAAGCAACCCGACACATCCCATTATGCACGTTCAAGTCCAAATAGTTTTTCAAGCTTTATTCAAAACATGTTTAGAACCAGTGCGTGAAGTCACTTCCATGCCTGGTGTTTAAGATTCTATTTTAATGAATTATATATTGTGTCTGAATTCGCTTTTTGCACAACGTCATAAATAATTGCCGGTTTTTATAAACACGTACAAGACACTCTGCAGAAAAGGCGACCCGACCACTTAACATAGTGGCCGACAAGCCGTGGGCCTTTTAGCACTTCTTATTGGGCCTCGCAACACTTGCTGTTGTGGGTCGCGCGGTATGTAAGAGCTACAGTCATGCGTTGGTTGCGTGGGATAAAACATAGGTTGCTGTAACAAGCAGGGTTACGGAGTCGGAGGTAAAATTTCCGACTCCCGACCCCTTAACATAAACGGAATGAAATTTGGGTGTTAAAATCAATCGAGATCGTGATACACAGCAAGAAATCTCTGTTTCAACAAAAGTTTCAAAAAAAATTGTACCATTTCAACAGGAATTCCCAATTTAGGAGTGTGATGTAAAAAATGATCCAATTGGACTTCCGGAATCGGAGTCGGACAAAAAAATCCGACTCCGGCTCCCAGTGCTGTTAGGAATCCGACTCGAGCCCAAAAACCTACGACTCCGACTCCGCAACCCTGGCAACAACTATGGAACATTAATTGTTTGACTTTGACAAGCATTGTGTTTGTCATTACACGGTTTGTGAGATTGCATAGCATTGTTATGTAACAGATTACAGCATAAGTTTCAAATTAGGCTTTCAAGAATAAAGAATAAGCATGAGCCTTCAATTATAACTGAAAGGGTGGTTCATAACGAACGTTTGCCGATCACTGGTCTGAATAAAAAATCTCAATGTCTTTATTACTTAGAGCAGGGGTGTGGGACCCATTTACTATCACGGACCGCGTGAAACGTGGAATAAAAAATAATCAATTTCATGCTAAAATTCTAACTTGAAGGAAAATAACGGACAGAAAACTATGACGAACGCAAAAGGCTTTTCTCGATTTGCTGTCTGAGTACCTCCTTATCGTGGAGTTTCGCTTTGGCGCGGTGTTGTGTTTTGCTGAGGTAATAAATTTCCTGACACGGGCACGGGCCGCATTAAATGGCCACACGGACACGGGCCGCATTAAATGGCCACACGGCCACAGGTTCCACACCCCTGACTCAAAGGAATGAGTCCCCGCACTGAGTCGCAGCGATCGATATTTGCCGTTGTACGCGCGATCCATGCTCGAGTTTGTTTGGGCTGAAAAGCAGAAATCATGATGACTGCCTCACGGCAACGAAACCATTGGCAAGATAGATTTTCGCCGACAATCCAAAGATATCACTGTCATTGACGGCACTCGCCGCTCAAAAGGCACAAGTCGCCCTTTGCTTAATCATTGGTTCGGCAACGCCAGCGGTTTGTCCGACACAGCTATTTGCCGCACCCCATGAACTGATGTATTTGAAACGTACCATGAGTGGTCCTTGCAGTGTTTTGTACGCATTTTACTCCGTCATTCGTTCGTCTGTCGCGAAACTGGTGCTGAGGCTGATTTTCTGCTCAAATCATTTGCGTCGTTGAACAAGGTCGAGGAAGACCTCCAGTTGGAGCCTGTTTGTTTGACCTCGTAACGCGACTGGTGAGAGGTCCAGGCCCGCAGCCAAGTTTTAAGGTTTGGGGGGGGAATGCATTTTTAGGGAGGCAAGCTTTTTGTTTTTGTTATATGTTTAAATTAAAACAAATTTTCCTGGGCACAACAAAATTTGGGGGAGCACAAAAAATTTGGTCGGGCACTGTCCCCGAATGACACCCCGTGGCAACGGGCCTGTGTGGGCCACTTTCTCTGTTAAATATCATTGTACGAAGAAACTATGCGTGGAAACCGTGTTACAATTACTGCTTGGATGTTTTATGCGAGATGTGAACCGGTATTGACTTCACGTTTTTTATTTTTTCCAAGACGCGAAGAAATGCGGCGTTTTGTGCGTCGGTTTGCGATCAATTGTGGAAATAGATTGGACAGTTCTTTTTTGTTCTTGTCTTTTTTTTTGAAAATTAGTTGAAACGACTTGGATCCAACTTAAGTGTGTTCAAAATTGTTCACCAAACAGAAACGAACAAAACTCTTGGTGGTCTCTGGCACATCCCTGCACCAGCTGACTCCACGCCACTGTTCTCTTCGTATGCAGCGCACCTGATTTATTATTCGACTTTTCCTTCGTCAACGCGAACCCTTACGAGATTGCATCGTTCGCCGTCAGGCGCGTGATTAAATTAAACTGCAGGAGTGTTTTCGTCTAGCCCAGGGGTCTGCAAAGTACGGCCCAACGGGCCAAATCCGGCCCGCGAAGACATTTGGGAATAACGAAAAAATAGCATATTTACGAAAAAGTTGTTGATTTGGTAGAATGTAATATATCCGGAAGCAATCACATTACGTTAGATGTCCGGCTCTTGGACTGTTGCGTAATAGCGTATGTGCCCTCTGACAAAAAGTCTGGAGACCAAGAGACCCTGATCTAGCCAAACGCACAGAACTGGTGGGGGGGCATCCGGAACAAGGCACGTCGTTCACTGGCGATGTGCTCACGGGGTTACTTACTAATGCTTCCAGCTGATCTAACTACAAGGTTTTATCATTTTGATTGTGCTGTGGTCCTTCACATAGTATGAGCTTGTCATTATATGTTGTTACGCAAAGAATGTCGCAGTTGTTTCAGAATCGTGAAAAAGAAACGAAAGTGAAAAAACAATAATGCCACTTATGGTCAGCTTGGATCTGGGTGGTGCTGGCGCATTGTGAATTGGAATTTTGTGTATTTTTGTCTAACGTCCTCGAGAATCATTAAAGTATTTGTGAGTTTGGGGAAGTTTTCGTTGTTGGGTGTTTTCTGTTTTGTTTTTAAAATCATTTCGGCCACCACCAGAATTTTGTTGATCTTTTGTACAAATAGTTTTAGCCTTTTGCGCTGACGCGTGGAATGCAATGTCCTTGAAATGCGTCCGACGTTGCGTTGGAAAACAGTAAGTAATAAAATATGTCAGTAGTTGATTTCTTTCGAATGAACGAAGTTTTTTTCTCGACACATTGTGTGCAATTGTTTCGTCGAAACGTTGTGACTATCCTGAATATTAAATTGAGTTCACGGTTGATTAAACAACAGTGGCACGTCCAATAGGAAAGAGGCTGAAACGACTTCGCAGTTCGTGCGACCTCTAGTGTTCGCATAGAAACCACAGTTTCTCATGAAAATGTTAAATTACTGAACCTCACAGAACGGTTCATGACAGACACAAGTTAAGTTATTGCTAGTAGCAGCTGTTTCTCTGTGGATTCAGGCATGAAGCCAACTTTGTTGAACCTCGGAGTTGCCAAAAATTTGCACTTTGCTTAAATTTTCCGGGAACCCTTAAAAGCAAAAACAACCCTTCTGGTGGAAACTTGTGTTTTTTTTAATCATCATCGTCAATTATTGTATTTTGAGCGTAATATTCGCGGCTACGGAGTAAAGTTTTTCGTAGATGTCTTATCTTTCGTTGGATATACAAAAATGATGAAGGTTTCTCCGACTGGGGCCGTTCTTCCAATACAGACGAAGAAACAACAGAAATATAATTATCATACGGTAAACCTTGGCGTACGTTAAACCGTTTGACTTGTTTAAAAGAAGGCCAACCTGGGATTGAACCAGGGCTGTGGAGCCGGAACTCCAATTTCAGGCTCTAGCTCCGGGCATCTTTAAGTTCTTGGTTCCGGTTTCAAAATAATTAGGTCCATTGAAAGCTGAAAATCATTGTGGGCCTACTATTTGTACACCTCGCTTGCCCCACAAACTAGGGCTGTGGAACCGGAACCCAAAATCAAGGCTCCGGCTCAACCATCTAAAAAGTTTTGGCTCCGGTTCCAGACATGAAAATTGCTTGGGCTCCGGCTCCACAGCCCTGGTTTCAATCGGTCTGAAATCAGATTGTTTGATCCAGTAAATGGAAAATATGCAGAATGACCATTGTGACAAAATCTTCCACATATTTTCGAGAAAGTTTTGGTACGATTTACACCGCAAGCTAACATGCATTTTCAAGTTACGGGATAAAACGCTAATTCTTGATGTCCAGCTGTGAAAGTTGAAAGCAACTCTACTGTACAAAATAGTCTCTGAGTTTCTCACCATGTTTTCTATTCGTTATGAAGACCTGTAACGAATTTAACTCAGTCAACAAGTGTCTGCTCTTAATTGCCATGGCTCAGTGATCGAAAATTATAAAAAAAGCATTCAGAGAACAACTGAAAGCAAGCGTATTCAGCAATTCTAGATGTTAGCGCTTGCGATAATAAAAAGTGAAAGGATGTTTTGTGTAATAAAAAGAAAAAGTGCGGAGATGCACGCTGCGGTACACTGCAATGGTAGCCAAGTTATGTACAACAACGAAAGTGCTGTCAAAGCGCGTGTTTCCCGCAACATGCAGTACACGTCAAGTATTCTTCTCAATATCGATCAGACACAAGATCATGACATTGCCAAGAATCCGCAAAGACCAGCACAATAAAAATTAGGTGAATAAAAGTCGCACAGAATTTGCTCTCTGTTTCACTAATCCCGTGAATTTCTTAATTGGATTCACGTTTGTTCCCTACGGGAAACACAATGCATTCAAACTGCTGCGATAAGCAAAGTTTGCCTCCGTTTACAGAACAAAAACATAAAAGGAGACGAAATGTTTATACCACATGACGTAGAAGCGCATGAGCCAATCAAAAATCCCGCCATGGAAACGAAACATCGCTGACATCGTTATGAGAATCAATGGCAGTTTTGCTGCAACCATGATGTAAATTCACAAAATAAACGGAACAAACTGGTGCAATGGGTACCACAGTGAAGGAAAACCCACTTCGTGAAGATGTTGCTGCACCGAATAGTATGCAGGAAACTGGTATAGCCTTCAGGCAGCAATGCTGCACGACAATTGCTATTTATGCCATCTCGGATCAATTAATCTGGACTACTTGGTGTTGTAAATGACACTTCACTAGTAAAAGACTGTCGTCGTGATGGAGCCAAGCTTGCAAATATCAGGATTCGATCAGTGTGTGCCACCTGCTGATCACTTGGCCCTTGGCTTGACGCATTTCGAGCCAGTGTTGTTCGTCTGACTCGCTGCTGCTGTTCTTGCCCAGTGAGATCCAGCCAAGCATGTACTTTCGCTTCATAGTTCTTGTGCAGTGGACACTCACCATTAACGAAACCTCGGCCAATTGGAACAGGGCTACCTAGCAAGCAATAATATATACAGTTGTGAAGACCGAAAAAAACAAACACATCAAAATGTATGAATGAAAAACAGTTTTGAAAGGAGCAGCGGCGTACGCAGAAAATTTCCGAGGGGGTGGCCAAGTTTTCGTCACAATCGTGTGACGTCACAAATCAACTTTAAGGGAAGTGCCGAAGGCACGACCATTCTAGGAGGGTCCGGGGTCATTCACCTGGAAACACGCATTTTTGTGCATTCTGGAAGCAAGTTTTAGAAAATACTGTTTTTAAGTTTTTTTATTTTTAGGGTCTGAGGGGGGTGGTCTCCCCCTCCGTACGCTAGTGGAAAGGAGTTATAGAAGTTTTAAGATAAACGTATAAAGGTTCAGATTCTTTGAAAGTAAAAGATGTTAGCATATTTTTTTGAGTAATTGACTTTTATTATCTTTATGACAATCTGATAGCAATTCATTTTTTATGTTTGGTGTTCAATTTTTGGTTAAGGTTATCTGCTTTTTTATTGTTTTCTGCTTTCTAAATTGTAATTTAATTAGAAATGTGTATCAGTTTATACCAACAGAGAAAAATTCATATTTTCGCCAAGTTGGGACGTAGCTCATTCATGTGCGGTGATGAGAGTTTTCTATAGACGTCATCCTCGTGTTCAGGGTCAATTTCTTTACTGATGCTTTCGGCCAGCATTGAAGCAACACAGCTAAACATGTTCTGGAATGTGCAGATGATTTTCAAGTGTATCAAAAGCAATTCTGTGTAAATGTTTTGTTTGCTTCCAAGGGGTAAAACTCAGAAAATTTACTCAAAAAGTGAACACCTGACATAAACGAGCTGAACTGTTTTGAAATTATCATAAAATTTGAAACAGTGATTTGTGAAATCCAGAGGAAGATATGGCTTGTGGAATCTAACAACAGACCCGTTGCCAAACTAGACTAAGAAATACACTGCACATCCTACCAGACTACTGTCGACAATTGGCGGTCGGGCTTTTGAGATATTCATACACCTTTTGGCTTATGTCCGAAAGAGATAGCTCTCTACGCAGGGTCATATGAATTTCTCGTTTATCAGGTTTCCCACACGTTCTACGCACAGTTATTTGATCTGCGAAAGTGAGAGTGTTGAAGCTAACAAAACTGACTAGCAAAATTCAAAAAGCCCATATTTTCATTGACGTTTCAAACCAACAACGCAAAAGCTGTGATGATTTCGACAAAGTTATGTTGGACGTTTTGAAAACATTCATCATCAGAAACGTTTCATATATGACTCATGTTCACGAAATTTTGAAAAGATAACTATTTTCAAGGTTTATTTGAAAAGAAATAGAATGTTTTTTGCCTCTTGTAACAAGCCAGTAACAATAGACATAGATAACGTTCTAACCTGGAAATAAAACGGTTCTTTGAAAACGGGATTTGGTTGAGCACGCCTGACGGTGGTCTTGCTTTGAGCCATCTCTTGACATGAAGAATTGAGCAGAACCACCTTGACGTAGGTATCTACAGCAAAATATACCAGAGCTCTAGCATGATGAATCCAAGTCGTAAGGTCCTTCTAAAGGTTGCCATCGATCAAAGTTCAATCGTGATCAAGTTGTTGGTTGGGTGTTCTCAAACAACTCACCAAATCATTGATCTACAGAGCAGTCATGTGTGCTACCAGAAAGTAATATTACTTCCTCAGGAGCACAAGCGACCTACAGCTTTAAGAAACTTTCTTCTTAATCCAAATTACTTGACAAATTTGCAAGAAAGTACAGGTTTTCAAAGCACCACGTATGACAACTAGAATTCAATATTTTTAGGTTGTGTGGTACAGTTATTGATGTTTGCAATGTTCGCTGTAACAGCAAGAAAACCACCTGTTAGTGCAATCCAGCACTTTAAGGTAAAAAATAGATGGAAACATTTTGATGTGACAAGGAATGCCCAACCGTAGTCTTAAAGCATTGTACCCTACACCAAAAAATAGCTCGCATGTTTCTCTTCAAAGCAAAAAGTCTTGTATTTTACCTGCGGTGGTCGCGGGTCACCTGCCGATAATGAATAATCATTTATTCTAGAAGTATGAACTTTAAACCTGATATATCTCCGTGACGAAATAATTATTCGAGTATAACTTTATCGGACATCAAATGTAAAATAAACTGTAGCCTACTTTTCGGCTTACACAATCACAGTTGAGGCGCCATGGTTTAAGTTCTATCTATTCAAGAAAAGCTACAAAATAATCTTCTGCCTGCAGTGGTCGACCAACTTGCCTTTATTGCTCGTGTGCTTTGTCTTTCGCAAGAAATTATATGAAAAAAACGTCATCATATGAGTCATGACATAAACAAACATACCTGGGGGTTTTGCCATTGCCAAATTTCGAAAGTGTGAGCCTTTGACCACTTCTACGCAAAGACGGCCTGTCATTTCATTGTAGGAAAGAGAGAGAAGCAATTCTGGCAAACTTCCACCGTGAGCCAGAGTTGCCACCGACGACATATCCGTTTCACTTTGCGAAGCAGCGGAAAGTTCTGTATCCCCTCTCTTCAAAAATGTACAAACAAACAAACATAAACGGATCAATCTGTGGAACCGACGTAAACTTGTGCATTTGGCTTATCCGTTGTTTAATGACACTCAACCGACTCGGTCACCAGGATGTACCGATGTTTTAATTTTAGACTTTGTAAAAGAGTAAAAATAAGACGTAAAGGTTTTTGGGGAGTTCGGATTTTTACAATTTGTAGCAAACACTCGTTCCCCTCCCAGTACGTTGCTCCAGCAGCACAAGACACAAACGTGCTAGAGTGGATCTGTGACTTAGCTTACGTTCACGTCAGTCCTTGGCTCCAGCTGCAAAGTGACGGTCAGTTGAGGATCTTTTATCAAATTCAATTCATCAAATCTTACGGTTGCTTCACCAATGAGCCGATCTTTAACCTGCCGTGAAAGCTTGTGTTACTTTTGGCAATTCATGGTGAAAAGTACTGCGTGTTGTTTACCAACAAAGGTTACCTTGCCGATGCCGTACAAGCGAATCCGCAAACCAAGGCCTCTCAGGTCTTCCGGCGAAACGTGCGAAAGCTTGAAGGTTTCGGAAAATCGCGGCGAGTTTATGTGCTGGACCTTCGTCTTGAAGCGCTTACGTTTTGTCGGAAGAACGACAATTCGCACCTGAGGTAGAAGATGTAAAACGGAAAATTGCAAATAAAAGCATAACGGCATTTTATTCAATATTTCCCAAACTGCTTTGGAAATAGACTTGTAGAGCTGTAATGTGTCGAATGGAATAAACTCATCTTGCCAGTTTTTATGCAACCTTTTTGGGGCCGTACGTGCAATTTTTTGAAGTTACCTGGCCGACTATTTCACTAGAAAACAGCAGGCGTAATTGCGCGTGGTGATGTTACCCGACGTTACTGTCAAATCGTTTAGCACTACGCAGACGCAACTACTTGCACTGTGGCCTAATATCGTCTGACGTCTGCTTTTTTCTTTGAAGATGCAGTTGCGCTTCTACCAACTCATTTGCACGCCTCGCAATGGTAATAGTTACCGCACAAAATGTGACCTTTGAAACATTTCACCATTTCATCACCGCTTTTGCTGTTTACGTGCTCGCAGTATGGTTTGGCAATAGGTGCAGTCCTCTGGAAGAAATGCCCAATATCAACAGCTTTGATGTAAACATGTCGACCCATAAATGTCCCACAGGAGTCATCCGGCAGAATTTGGTGCGCCAGCAGGAAAATTTGGTGGTCGGACTTACACAGACACAAAGCATTAATTTCAATCTTCCTAAGCTGGTGGGATATCCTCAGGCGCAGGCTAATCTTTACCGTCAAGCTTTTATGTCATTAATTTCCGGTTGGGGAAAAACAATCTCCACTTTGTTGACACTGTGCAGTTATGGTTTCAATCATCTGCAATATTGTTACACCTGATACTCGCCACAAATTTTGCCAATATGGTTTGTCATAAATCAGGAATAAACATTTGTGAGGATGATGGGACGCAGAAAACCCCATGTGGATAAAGATATGTTATACCCCAAAAGTTTTTCAAGAGCGGTATGATACATACATATATCCACAGCAAAAAGAGAACGGTGATAACATATCACGCTAAAGGAGCTTTAAAGCACATACGCTGAAGCCAGTTTTCACCCTTGAAACGCAGATGAACTCAAATTGCTTGACATTATGAGCGAATTTTAGTTTGTTCAACTCAGCCACCAAAACGAAATTGCTCCCAGCTCTGGTCATTAGTTTGTTTTCTACGAAAAAAACGTTTGAAACAAAATCAATTCTGAATAGTTACAGTAAAGGTGGGAAGATGCTAGTTGCACTGTAACGTGTTGTGACCGGAGACAATTAAGTTCCTATTTAGATTTGAAAGGTCTTGTCTATGTCTTTACTGCAGAGTTAGTTTCAAAGGAACTTAAATCAAGAATTTCTCTTTCTCGCGTTCGATTTTTTAACGTTGCCTTTTAAAGTTTCTTCTTTTTGGTTGCTTTTATTTTCCTTCAGTTTTATAATCACTGTCACAACGACATATAGGACCAACATCAGGAAGTAGAAAAAATGAGTTAAAACTCCCCAACGCTCTTCAAGCATGGTATTTTGAAACCAAAGTATAAGCAAACATTGTCAATTTCGGTTTGCTGGTGTTTTGTCTGGTGTTTGTTTGGGTGGTGCACATGGTGTTTGTTTGGGTGGTGCACATGGGCGTCGGAAGGGGGGCCTTGGCCCTCCTGGATGTTGAAATTTTTAGCAAAAAAAGGTTGTTTTCTTAATTTTGAGCGGGATTAAGCAAATTTGATCGCTTTTGTCCCCCCCTTGGAAAAATTTTGGAAAAACCCCCAGTAGTCCCCCCTGGAAAAAATCCTTTCCGACGCCCATGATGGTGCACCTTGTAATTTGCTTACGCTCCACGTTCCTTTAAAAAAATGAAACAAACGACTGTAAATGCATTTCAAGGTCCCTTCAAATAAGTCTCAAATGGGCCGCACAAAGAATGATATCACTGCATGCTACTAAGAACGTGAAGTCATCGGCATAATCTGCAGCGCCAAAATGAAATCCATACAAAACTTTCAAGAAATTTTGGAATTAGTAATTTGGAAAGTGAAGATGCCGTTAACGCGATGAATTTTTTCCACCTATATGTTTGCTTCTTCTTTTGTAACTCACTCAAGATCAGCAGACTTTAATGTAAAGTTACACCGAAACAAGGATCGCCGCAAATAATAAGATGTTGCGAAATTCAAACCCTTGCAAATCTTACAGCTAGAAAAACAAAAAGTTCAAGCAAGGTTTAGAAATTCTCAAAAAAGCGTAAAGCACTGACGCTATCCTAAAGGTGAGATTTATCACAAAATAGTGCTCTTTCAAGCTTTGCATCACAGAATGAAACTTTTGAAATTTCAAGCACGTGTGATTAATAGTGCAGCACTGAAGCAATATTCATCATTTAATTAATGGCAAACTTCGTGCAGCTATGAGGCAACGGTATGTTGTGAAAATAACACGAATAAAACTAACACAAGGTTTTGCTGACAAATTACTTGAATGATGCTTGCGCCTCCTCTATCTTTGGATGGCAATTCGTTGGCTTCGACGATTGTAATCTGTAGTTTTCTTTCGGATACGGAATACTGCAGCGCGATGTCAATGGTGCCACACGCGGATATCGGAGCGCGAGGCGTTGCAAAATCTTCGTTTTCGTCAGAAGACCCCTCCGCCGACTTCGCCGTCGCGGCGGCAGCGACCGCGGCAGCAAGCTCGTCCTGGCGATGTTTGCAAATTGGTTGTCAGAGATATTTGGCATCAAATAGTTGAAGTTAACGTTGAAGGCAAAGCATAAGGTTGCTTACATAGAACATTCGACAGACAAATCAGCCCTGACCCTGTCGAAAACAGCGGCTACAGTAGAGTGCAGAGAAAGCTCCAGAATGGGGTTGAGTTTGCAGCGGGAATGCGATACTGCACGTCTTTAGTTTATTGAACGACGAGACAAATTTCAATAAAATGATCACTGAGGAAAATCATGTTGTAAATGTAGAGACTAAGGGGAGAATAAGCTACTGAACGGACTGATGCTTTTTGATTTAACTTACCTCTGTTTAAATCTCACTTTTTAACAGAATATATGAAAAAACGTCTGCTGCAGATCTGATTGTTCTTCTTTTCGATAAATTGCTTATGGCTTTGGAAAAAAACTAATTCGTTTCCGCATTTTTTTAAAATTCCTGTTTACTCAAATTCCACAACGTTTCGACTTTGAGTTACAAACTTACAGTGTCATTAGGATGACATCCCAACCTCTAATTTTATGACCAGCACATGATGAAGATGGTTTTTGGAGCAAAAGATGATGAAACCATCAAAATGTTCAGAAGAATTGTTTTTACTGTTATGTGATATTTCTGCAGCATTAATAGCATTTTATGGATAACAATGACAATCACTTCTCTTTACTATTCATATTGATGTTTTGGTTTTCATTTATAAATAAACAAGATTGAAACTGTTCATACCGGAACATCTACACGTAGTGGAATTACGTTTGAAATTTCAACAAATAATGGGGCAAACAAGTCAATCCAACCGCAAATCAGCATGATAAAAAGTACGAATCTAATTGTGCCATTAGGCAAAAGATCACCTGAAAGAGCGTAAATCGCCAGGAGGCAGTCAAAGAGGCTTGGCTAAAACACTGAGATCAAAACATTCTCTAAGATCAATTGAAACACTCCTGTCGCTGACCAACCCCTTGTATGCAAGCTAATTTGTTCAAAAGATAACAGCACTTGTTGCAATCCTATTCTTTTTTTTCTGTAAAGAGAAGCCTTGCGTTACCATTCTGCGTGTGATATGGCTGCTTGCATTCGGAAGCGGAAGGTTGAAGGATTTTTCACCCAGGGCAAATTTTGCGTGAATTTTCAAATAATCACTCTGTACCTCAGGAAATAATGATTCGTCTTTGAGATAAACGCTCTCTGTTTCCGCAACACTCCACTCGTGGCTTCCTCCAGAATATGGACCAGATGCTGCACTGTCTGAAATTGGGCTTTTGACCTAAAAATAAATGAAAATATGAGACGTTCGATGCATGAAGTTCTGCTGTTGAAAACGGCAATGCTTGTTTTTCAGCTTCACATGAGAACAAGCAAAAACAACTTGAGGCAGAATGAGAAAATGTTTGTGACTGTTTTTCTCCTTCATAGCTTTTTTTGCATGAAATTAGATAAGGATTTTAAGAGCACAGACAAATGACGTGACTCGTGGTTTACGATGTAAAAGCATATCACGAATTGTTTTCACAATTGCTTTTTGTCAAAGAATAAATAAGAACCCAAGCAAAAGCCAGCAGACCTTGGTTGGTTCGGTGATAAAATATCACAGAGACTCTACAGAATTTCGTGTCTACGTTTTTACCATCAAATCCACGTGGGAGGCGACATGCGATGCCAATAACACAGAGTTGTCCTCAACATATTTCGGGACTGGGATGAACTTTCACGAAGACATCACTCTGACCAGCGAGTGTTTGCCAACCTGTTTGCTTCTGATAATTCTAAACAGTTGCAAAAAGCCTTTCGCTGATTTCGAATTTGTTTATCTGACCTAAGGACAAGTGGGTAAACCAGGTGTGCCACCGTGCTACCAGGTGTGCCACCGTGCTACCAGGTGTGCCACCGTGCTTCGCAAGGGTGTGTGGAAAACGGCTCCGCTGCGAAAGTTTCATACGACCCTCCATGTGTCTTGCAGGCTGAGCAGTAAACTCAGCATGATCTTTTGTCTGCATATGGCTTAACAAGGTTTATGCCCGCCACTGAATGAAACGACAAAAGCTTCAAGCAAAAGTATGGCCGCATCGCTCTTTAAATTTTCTCCCACGTTAAATGTTGTATTCAGTTTCCTCCAGTGAAAAAATGTGAACAGTTTGCTATCAAATTATCCAGGATAGGATCTGAAACCTCTTTTTAAAAAATAAAGACACAGACCTGTCGCCATGCGAAACAGCGAACATTAGCTTAGCAGTGATTAGCTTCTAACCTGTTTAGGACTCAAAGAGGGAGTCGTGAGGCTGGTCAACGAGCTGTGTTGAGATACTTTTGTTGGTTCCGTAAAAAAAGGTCCAAGAGCAGTTCGAGCTGCACAAAATACATTAACATCTCAAGCCCATGCAGCATTGCCTTTCTGCACCACACTCATTCAACTAGCAATGCTTGGCCTTAACGATAAATCATACAAAAATGCTACACATGTTCCTGGAACCCCAATTTCGATAGCATTGCGTTTAGAGAATTAAATCGTAACAGTTCATAGGAACAAAATAACTTAAAGTGCTGCATCAAGAATTTTGGCTCGATCGGAACACCCAATAAAAGTGACACTGGAAGCAGGGGTGCAACCAGCTCTTCATTTTGGGGGGGGGCAGTTTTCATGAAATTTTATTCGATGATGTGTTTATTCAGCCTTGGTACAACTTCGGTAATCAGATAAAACTTTTTGGTGCAAATTCAACTAAAACTTCTTAAAAATGATTAGAATATAAAATTTCATCTTTATTCTTTGAAAGTTTCTGCAAATGTCCAAATTGCTTCGCAATGTTTTGAAATTTTCAGGCGGGGGAAAATGGCCCCAATGCCCCCCCCTGCTTGCGCGCCTGACTGGAGGATGTACGAGGCCTGAGGCCAACGGTTTATAGTTTTACAAGTTTTCCAACTAGATCTTTAATTGTTACCAACTTAAATGCACAAAATGAAGTTAAATCAAGAATTCGTTGCTGACTGCTGTTTTTGGAAAAATGTCTGTACTTACATTCGCTATCAAGCCTTGACGAAAGTTCTGCAGCTTTTATTTGTTGCTCTGTGGATTGCATACAAAGGTTCGTAAAATAATGAGTAACTGCATAATGACAAAAGTGAAAAACGTTTTCTAATAGGCCTACAAACATTTTTGCCTTCATTAAGTGACTGCGATGGTCTAACGATTCCACTCGATGAATAAAAAATTTGAAAATGTTTGTTACAGGATGTTATTGCAATGTTGAGTAGTCCAGGTCCAAGTCTTGACTGGAGTTCTGCTCCACCCCAGTTGCTGTAGACCTGGACGCAAAATCGGAGTTTTGTGATTGGAGTCGTACTCGACTTCGAGACCTGTCTTTCGCAAGGTATTGGACTCGAACTTGAACTTAAGTTTCAATGCTGTAGTTTCAGACTCGCCTAAATGAGCATACGAAACTGGTTTTAACAAAAAAATACGTTTTTATGGGGAAGGTTTCCCAGCAACTTTAACTGTTTCTGCTTTTGTACTTAAAAATGAGCTGTTCGACGTCGCGTACAACCAGGGCCGGCCCTAGAATGTGCGGGTCCCAATACAAGACTTAGGCGCGGGGTCCCACTGACCAGTGGTGTTATGACGTCATCGTGCTCAGTCAAACGTGCTACGACGTTTTTGATGAAAATGTTGTAGCTAAATAGCTATATAAATATAAAAAAGCAACAAATTATTGGAACTGATCTCTTTGATCTGTATGTACCAACATTTTTTTCTATTTGGAGGGGCGCGGACGTAGCTCATGTGTCCCCTAGTTACGTCCATATTTACGACTAACAGCTGCTGTGGTGAACATTAGACAGTGAACCGCTACCGCTCATAATTAAGCAGAAAGTTGTAAAGGAAGCTCTACAATGAGATCCGAGCGGCGAAAGCAAGTGCAAAGTTACGTCAATCAAACCGAACTGACAAGTGAGTTGTGAATTGAACTTGCAATGCAATCCACGCTTGTTGAACAGCACTTTCGTTCGAAGAACAATTGACTTGGAGAAAGCTGCTAACATGAACTGATTATACCTTTCTCGCTTTCGGTAACCACAGGCGCAGACGCGTTTTTTTATGAAGGTATCGTCTGGGCGCGCGATCAACTATCCGCTTTATGACGCAATACACGAAGAAAAGAGACCTCACAAGAGAACAACCCATGGATCCGCCCTAAGTTTTCCAAAAGCTCATTTTTATAGTTATCCTAACGCACTGACTTGGCATGCAAACTGCTTTTTATGAATTAGAACTGTGTTGATCTGCGCAAGTGTGTTGATCATCCAGCAGACCGCAACCTCTTCAAAAAATAAGTGCTATTAAATTCGCAATAATTCGGCCATTAACTTAAACTATAATAAAAATTTATGAAATTGTCGAGGAGTGCCCGAGGAGCCAACCTGTTTAACAGCAACAAAAGTCTTTGCTCAACTGTTGTAAAACTTTGAAAACGACACCAACGTTTCAGCCAGCTGACAGTACGCTTTCATCAGGGCGAATGGCGACTCGAACAGAAGAGCATCATTTTTCATTAATTCCACACTCAACGTCATTAACGAAAAAGGTTCAGATCTTTTTCTAAAAATGTGCAAAGCGACGTTTGGCTATAATTGACTTAATACGAGATTGCATATTTTTGATTCGTTTTGATTCGACGTAGCTGCATCGGTTGCATCGGCTTAAGGCCGGCTCTGCGTACAACACCAGAGTAACCCAAAGAAGCCTGCAATTTATCGTTTCTTATGATTGGAGCAAATACAGCTGAAATGGACGTAGTGGCAATTTAAGCCCTATTTCCATAACTATGAGTATAGTAACAAACATCTTCAGTAGCATGGTAGGCTAAGTTCTCATCCAGGGTTTTTCTGTATGTCAATGATTTTAAATATTTATGTTTAAACAGGCTCGCTCGCAACCAGGGGGGCGGGGGCAGCCGGCCATTTGCCCTCCTCGAAATTTTCGAAAACATGTTTAGTTGTTGGGTGCAACAATAAGTTACAATCATTTGCTTCTCCGAAAATAGTACAATAACAGGTTACAATTATTTTGCCCCCCGAAAACATTAGCTGATTGAAGCCCTGTGCGTAAACAAGAAATGCAGAAAGTGGCTGGTATTCACGAGTGATGGAAGGCGGAACAAGGAGATTGATACACGCATTGGTGAGGGCAAACGCATTTCTGCGTGAGCTTTATCGCTCTGTGGTAACACAACGGGAACTTTCAAACACCGCAAAGCTGTCAGTTTTTAGATCGGTCTTTGTTAGCATATGGTCATGGTCATGGTCATGGTTCGTCACCTGTAGTTATGGTTCTCGTGAAATGGTTGAAAGAATACTATCCCAAGTGCAACCGTCAGAGATGTAATTTCTGCGAAGAGTTCACGGTGTGACACTTGGTGGCAAACAGCTGTGAAATTCGTAAACCCTGAACGCCACTTCTCTGAATCGAGAGATCCCAGCTACGTTGGTTCGGCCATTTATCCAGAATGTGACGCGAAAAATTGGCGAGTTTGGTCCTGTTGGACACACCCTATGGAAAGAGGTCCAGTGACCAACCATGAACCAGGTGGCGTGATTACATCTCCGACTTGGCCTGGTCCCACCCTGTTGTGTAGCCAGCACAATTAGCTGTTGACCGTGAGGTATTTGAGGTCCTCCTAAAACTGCTGCCTCCACGACCCTCACCAAGGGAAAGCGGGCATGAAAATGAATGAATAAACAAAACGTAAAACAGCTACACATAATATTTCATTAACAGCGTTTCAGGCATTGTTGGTAAATATTTCTGAGATGTTTGTTATACACGTCATATTTGCGTCACTGCTGCCTCTGACTTGCATCACTGCAACATTTCCAGTAATCCTCAGAACTGTATCTTTTGGTGTGCAGATAATTGAGACCAATTCATTTGAGACCACTTCATTTGAGACCTATTCATTTGAGACCACAATCATTTGAGACCTATTCATTTGAGACCTATTCATTTGAGACCTATTCATTTGAGACCGCATTCGTTTTAGACCGCATTCATTTGAGACCACATTCATTTCAGATCACTTTCATTTTACGTCGCGTTAAAGTGAAGTTGTTTTGATTTAATGCGTATCAGATTTTTATGATCTACCTTCCACTTTTTTGCGGAAGACCTGAAGTTTTGCAAGGTGACTATTCATATGAAATTTTGCAAGGTTACGCCCTTCCGTGTCCAGGGTTGACTCATGCTGGGTTGTAAACCTTGCAAAACTTCATGTCACCAGCAAAGAATGAAAGGTAGATCATAAAAAATTGATGCACAGTAGGCTAAATCAAAACAGCTTCACTTTAACATGGCGTAAAATGAATGTGATCTGAAGTGAATGTGGTCTCCAATGCATGTGGTCTCAAATGAATGTGGTCTCAAATGAATGTGGTCTCAAATAAACAGGTCTCAAAAGAACGTGGTCTCAAATGAAGTGGTTTCAATAGTCATGGAACCGTATCCTTTATCTCATCGTAAGATCTTGTAATACATTGTTGACCACATCAAACTACTCCATTTTGTCTGGTAAAAAACTATATGTGGATCAATACAGCTGTTTAAGACATCCACGCAGCACTTGTTCTACGCTGCACTCTCATACGTTTTACGTTACATTATTTCAGTAGAACATTGCAACACTTAGTAACTACAGAATATTACGAGCCACAGCTGTTCCCGTTGGTTGATACAAAGACTTACACATTTATGATGATCAAGGCGAAAGAGTAAAGACCCTAAGCATATACAAGAGAAACACCTGGAAAAATAAATTACTGAAAAAAGGCTGTTCCTGTTAACATTGACTGCTTTGCCGCGTTGAGTCTGATGCTGCAATCCCCGTGAAAAATTTAAATACTACGAAAACGCACATCAAACATTCAGGTGGACTTGTTGAAAACCTTTTACAAATATTGTTTCAGACATGTAAAGTAATTTTTACTTTTTGAATTCATGGTTGGGTGTCTTATTTGCTTACTCTCTCATTGTCGTGCGATTTTGCTTCTGAAAACCTGCCGTCCGGAGCTTTCGCCCCATTTGCTTTTCCCTTGTTAACCTTTTACTAATTTCAGTCGTTTGACGCCACACCACAAGAGTCTTTCATCATGCAGGATAAGCATTTTTGTGTTGAAGAATGTGTGTTTTCTTGCTGCTGTCAGAGTTGAACCGCTCGAGTTCACTCGTTTCATTACATTTATGGCCCACTTGATTTTTGCCTAGAAGTACTTTTTTTATTTTGTTAGGGGTGACTTCCTCACTTGCTCGTAACGTAATTTCATCAATCTATTTACATTTGTGTCCATTAACTGCAGTGCTGAAGTTCTGCACATTTTCCACGGACTCACACTTGGACTCAATTCTGAAAGTTGTAGAGTAGGACATGAACTTCTAGTCCGACAATGAAGCACGGAACTCGAACTTGGACTCGAGTCATAGAGTTGTTTTGGACTTGCAGTCGAGTCTAGCGACGTCGTGCTCAAACTTGGGCTTGCAATTAGCCCGACGGGATATTGTTTGTCGAATGTTTTCAGCAACTCTTAAAAAGTTTTGAAAGGATAGAAGCTTGCTGAAATATTTTATGAGCTGAAATAACGTCACAGGTGGTAGAGGCTATAAGCACGATTTATTGCATGAATACAATGAAAGGCCCAAAGAGCAAATTTTACGTCTTCTATTTTTACGTCAACAGACGTTTTGCACGCGACAAATCTCGCTGTGACATTACTCGCGCTGTTAAAAGACGTCACTCACCCGCAGCGTGAGACAGCTTTGACATGGAGCTTCTGGACGACCGTTGTGAGCGCGTCCGGTTGATAAGGAGCTGCATGTGCTTCACCGCTTCTTCTTCGCTGTCCTCTGAAGATTCGGAGTCTGAGTCGTCGAACGACTTGGCTGCAAAGATTTACGTGCAGCGATTGATTGTCAAGCGTGACATGCGCAACCGCTCGCGTGCGGGAACACTCATGCAACGAAAGACAAACCACGGCGATGCCAGCGTGCAGCTAACGGGGAAAAAGTAAATTCTAGCTCCATTTTTTTAACCAAAAGACATGAAGTTGAAGATTTTCAAATGTCTTTCCTTAATATGATTACTGGATTTTTACGCTTTTGTATGAAACAATCATGCGAGTTTGTCAACAACTCGCAGTGTCGCTTTCCCATAAGCAAGAAACAAAATGGAATTCATTCACAAATAGACATGAGAATAGGCGGCCCATTCTGGGTCGCACCTGCTGGGATGAGTTCGAAGTTTTTTAATTGTTGCATGTTATCTTAAAAATGCATTTTCAGATCCAATGCGGTCAAATACTTTATTCACATTTGTTCAATTCCTTTGCTAGTTAACAATTCCAATGAAAACAACATCAGGTGGTTGCTTTGCCGAAGTGCAGTCTGAATCAGATTCGGATACACGTGGTTCCATCACTGCTCGGAGCTTCGGGTTACTTTGAAAACTCGTATACCGGGCGAGCAAAAGAGGAGAAATACTTTTTGTATTGCAAGAACGATGTAGACTACGATCAGAGCCTAGCACTTAACATAGAGGTTGGAGGTCTTTGCTTACCTGACAATTACAAAAAACTTCCGAAATTTCGGGACGGCTGTTTTTTGGGTCGAATTTAAAAGTGCGTCGGAGCAAAAGTAAAACTAAACGATAACGATCTTTACGGTAATCTGGTAGTTTGGATGATATTTCTGGTCGGCAACTCCGAGCATTTTTGAGTCATGACTAATTGCTCGGTTTAATGCGCATGTTCAAACCTGTTCTGAATTAAAGCTGTTTGCGGGAGCTAGTAGTTTGAGCCTGGAGAGTGGCAGATTAATGCGTTTGACTGTGGTCCTTGGCGCCGCAACTAAGTTGCTTTGGCCTTTTGCTTTGTGACGACCACCGAATTGTTTTTTTGGTACAGTAAGTGGAGTGCCTGCGATCTCATAATTACACAAACACAAATATTCACAAAATGAAAATAGTGAACATTTTAGTAGATTTGACCTGTTCTTGTGTGATCATTTTTTTGTGCTTGATATCTCGGAACACGTACATTTGTTGCTATTTAAGAAGTTTTAGTTACAAAATATAAAGGCCCTGACGTTGTTTTAGTGGCGAAGTACAAAATGTGTTGCTACCCCGAGCGGATTTTTTTGTCAGCTACGTCACTGTCTTCTACATACCAAAGAACTAAACCTCTTTAAGATTTTTGTACTTGTTAAACAAGTACGCTCTTCAAGACATACTTTTTCTGACGCAAGTGTTTATGAAAAAGGATGTGCCGGACCCTGTCTTCCTCAGTGCAATCGCAACTTATTTTATTTGCATTGTTAGATCTGCTAAAACTTGCGAAGAGCATACTCTGTTCATTTTTTCTCTATCAAACATCTTGTTTTCTGAGAGAAGGGTAGAGAATAGGTAGATGATCGAGCAGCCGGTTTTCTGCAATGTTTCGCGTCCATTTCCTTAAAAAACAGAGCTCCACGCGTTCCCAACCCGCCGGAACTGTGCACTTCTACGCCATGTGCATTTGTTTCTTCAGTGATAATGCCAGGTCCAGTGACTTCTATTTGTTTTGTGACGCACAATTGCACTTTGACCAGTCACGCCTACCTTTATCTTTCTTCTTTGCTCCGTCGCTTACAGTTTCCTTGACGACCTTGCTTTGGTCTGTTGCAAGACTTATCCTGCTCATGCTTCTGCCTAAGTCAGATAGGCTGCTTCCGATCAAGCGCAACGATGATTTCAAGCGATGCCCTATGGTGGCAGAGCTCTCGCTGTCTTCCAGCATGTTGCTCGGGTTGTTTGGCTTTCGAGTATCGTCGTCATTTTTAGCTTGGTTCGGTTTAAAATCGTTATAATCGTCAGGATCGCACAAACTGTCGTTTAACGAATTGAGCGACGCGTTGCGATTGTGAGCCAGCATTTGCTTGCGCTTGACACTGGCCGCCACGTCGTTGGGAACGGTGCGCGAGAGTAGTCCTTGGAAGCAGCAGCTGGTGACCGACATGCTACAAAGATCCCTCGGGACGCAGTTCCCTTTCAGCTTTCAACATGATGACAAACCAAAACTGAGTCTGGTGACACAGCAATACTGAGCAGGTGGTGTGCGTTTGAAACGTAATAAATAATTAACATGTATTGCACTCATTCGAAAGTGATAACTTAAACAGTTTACGTTCAAAAAAGCTCAAGCGACTACAAGATAAAACAGTTGTCCACAGTCAGTTTCCATGACGGCTATCAACCCAGGTGTATTTTTCAAATCTAGGCACTAGTTCAATAATGATGATAGAAATATATAATCAAGGTTGCAATTGTCGCGGCAGTAGAATTCGGAGCTGGTAAGGAATCAGCCACGGCTCCGGTCTAATCTAATAATAATATTGAATATTCTACCAACCTGTTCATTGATCTATATCTTTTAGACATCAGTGGCGAAATAAGCCAGTACCAAGTTTGCCCATGATAAAATAAAACACAAAACTGATTTTGTTAAAAATCATCATCAGCTATTGCGATTTTACTCAAAAGTTTCATCCGTTATCTCTTTAAGAGATATTCAAAGGAATGTGGCGCAGTCTCAACATACAAAGTACAACGAACAGATAATTGGTGAACGACGTTAGAATGAATGTATTACCAAGCAGGGGGAACAACATCGGAACTACAAAAACTTGTCCACAGAAACACTTAATCTGCCAAAAGATTTTTGTGCTTCTCTCTGCAACTTTCTCTTGAAAGCTCCAGAGTGATAGGAGCGATTCAAACTTTTGACCCGGTAAAAAAGCAACAGAGACAACAATATATATCTCAGATATCACTAAATATACTGTAAACTACTGATGGTAGTAAAGTAACTTATTCTTTGAGCAAAACCTTCACACATTCATCCTGTCATAAGTACATCTGAACAATGCATGAAGATATTGTAGTAATACAACTAAAATTTATTTCTGAATCTCTGCAGTGAAAGTCATGTAGTTGTAGGGCAAATGACAATATTAATGTCCAAGAAAGTAAGAAAAGCTTCCCCATAAACATTTCAACATTCAGTTCTGACTCAAAAATGAACTGAGCAACTGATGTAACATTTCATTAGAATCTATTGACGTATACAGCAGATCGTGCAAGTATAAGCATGGATATTGGTGTTTATGTTATATGTCTTTCCAACAAAACCAGCTTCTCATATAACTGCTTTAATAATAGAGTTACTCCAAAGCCAAGGTAAGCTTTTTCAAAACTTATTGGTTTTCGACTTTCACTGTCCAAAAAATACAGATAAAAGTGCCTTTCTTCTACAGCAGGATTCTCCAAACTACGGCCCGCTGGCCAAATCCGGCCCGCGAAGCCATTCCATCCGGCCCGCGGAGACATTTGGTCAATAATGAAAAAAGAATAAATTTACAAAAGCTGATTGATTTGGCAATATGTAACATACCCCGAAACAAAGACATTACTTAAGATGTCCGCCCCTCGGATTATTGTGTAAAAGTTCATGTGCCCCTCGGACAAAAGAGTTTGGAGACCCCTGTTCTACACTAAATCAGTTGAGAAAGAACTTATCAAACAAAATTTTTTGTGATAAGACTGGAATGAATGAAATATGCGGTAATGACTCACATATTTTAATCAGATTTCAATTTGGTTTGACTTTAATAGATTACAACCACTACACTTATGGCAGCAAAAACTCAAACAAGATAATATAACAAAACTACAAATCTATGGTATCTGTTTAATAAATACACTTATGCTAATGGATTTCTCTGCATGTTATTTTTATAAGGATGTGTAAACTGGGTAACTACTGTAGTAGGTTTAAAAGCAAGAATGGTAGGCTAGCAGCTAAATATTGTAACTATTAGCACAATGAAAAAAAACAGGGCTCAATACTTTTAAATTAAAACCTCTAATTTTGATTGGGACCCAATATCTTTCTATTAAAGAATATTGGACCCCCTTATCTAGGACCAAAGAATATAGGGCCTGCATATTCTTTGATTAGGGGCTCTCAACATCTTGATTGGGAGTCTCTTGCATTCTGACTAGGGCCCGTTGTTCTTTCATCACAGGCTATTTATGTTTTATCATTTCAGTGTGGCTTTTTATCTTCAGGTTGAAAATCCAAATGTTTTAAAGCGTATCAACAATCGCAGTTTCATCTACCAAACTAAGTTTTCTACTAAATAATATGTAATCATTATACCAAAAATACAATGATGAACAAGAGCTCATAAAACTTTTAAAACATGCAAGCTAAAAATGAAGCCCCCTCCAAGCGTGTAACTTAAAAATAGGGGCCCTCATTTTGCACACCCTGCATACTCACTAAGACCACTACTGTTAAATACCACAAGATTTTTTCAATAATGTTTTTCTTGAAGTTTAAAATTCATTCCATGACGCTGCTAGGTCTTCGAAGCGCTTAGTCAAGGCTGCCTTCTCAACACGGAACGGTAGTGGGAAAGTTCCAGAGAAGAGAGGAATTTGTTCTCCAGCACACCCCAATAAACGGACAAAATTTAATTGGTGCCGAAATGCATCTTTCAAATTTTTGTTTATTATCTTCAAAAAATCGCGCCAAGACTATGCGATCACTTAAACGCATTCGTAAATTGCGCGTCAAAAGACTATAGTTACACAAAGTTTGAGGTATAACGAAAAAACTCCAAAAGTGTGGCTGGACATTCAGGGCTTTACGAATTTCAGAGCTGCGCACTTTGGCACATCTTTTCGTACATCTTCTAACGGTCCCTAAAATATTTCGTATAGCTAAAAAAGTTTAAAACCTTGGAAGCACATTTTCTACATTTAGAAGAATATTTGATCCTGATATAATTTACGTTTTTGTCATCAACACAAAATCGTACCCCAACAATGCTTAGATGTGTACGAACAGCCCAAAACACGTGTTCATTTCTGCGATCTGCTGACCACAAGATCAAGAAAACTCATCCGTAAGTGGGGTGAAAATGATCAGGTAGCTTGCGCAATTATGCGCAGATCACACTTTAGTTTTCGCCGCAGGATGTAGAGGAGTGCCCGTTTTACAGCTTGTCTCAGTCTGCTCTATATATAAGAAACAGTCTGTTCTATGCGCGTTTTGCTGCCCCTGACAATTTCCGACCATAAGACACCTGTTGCTATCACTTGTGCCTCCTTAAAAACGATGGCAGTTATATAAAAAGGCCTGCTATAGTAACAAAAGCATGTTAAAGCAGTTCCTCCAGTAAACGCGCCAGCCAGTGTTAGAACCTTCAAATGCTACCTTGTATTTCTACCAGTGCGTAATACTCTTGATCAACAGCAATTCCACCACGCTTCGCTAAACGCTAATGACCAGTGACTTGCTAAGCAAACTAAAGTATCCCTACATTCTTTTGACGCCTCTCATTTTATTCATTCATGGTTCTAGGCAACGTATCGACACGGCAGCATGATGCGACGCGAGTCCAACCATTACTTACACTTGCTGCATGACAACTACATTGACCGAAGTTCTTTTTGTAGCCAGCGGCAAAAAGCAGAATTCACACGGAACATTAGTTCTTCGAAACAACAAAAGATAGCGCAATTTGTCTTTGTGATGTAATCGGCTATTTACACCAACCACTGTTCGCACTTGATTTTGAAGAAAAATGTAGCTGATAACAGCTGCCTGCAGCACTCTACGTTTTTGCGTCAGTTCATCTGCGTAACGAGACGTCACTAGGTACGATTGTGCGTTTTTGTGTGTGCGGGTTCACCGCCAGAAGTATTTCCTTTGCTCTCGAAGGTTGGGTTGATCTTGCGTCATTATGTCAACACACTATCTGCGAGCTGCCTCGTCCTTGAAATGTAATAGAGCTTTTCATCTTTCAGCGTTGTAAGAGCTTTATGACAGACAGTGGCGACAGTGACTATAAATATCAAACCAGAAACTGATGGCAAACGTTCACAAAAGAGCGCGGCTGTATGGCCAGAGAAAATAGTAAATAGTCGTTCGTTTAATATGCAAAGTTGTGCCCTTAATCGTTCTAAACCGAATTACTTCGGAAAGTGCTGTGACACTTCTAGTGCAAACTTTCAAATTTAGGTGAAATAATACTTGCGCATATTAAAATCTCTGCCCGTACTTTGTGAACGGGTAAGTTTACACTGAAAGGTTCAGTTACCAGCAAAGTCACATCCAGTAGTTTCTTTTGTGAGGGATAAGACCGCCAACTCTCCACTTTGTCACGTCACAATTTAAATGTGTAGTGTGCGGCCCACAGTTTTCGGGGGTTAAAGGGGATTGAAGTCATCTGCCTGAAATTTACGCTCATCTTGCGTCGCTGAGCATCTTAACGCCAATTATGGAAATGGTTGTTTAAAAGATTTAAAGAAAGATCGACCAAGTCATGATAAATATCTCGCGAATTCTTTTGATTTTGAATTACTACGTCATTGGAAATTACTCATGAACCATGTTGGGAGAGTCTTGAACCCCCCATAGCCCCCCCCCCTAGAGGCGCCACTTGTTACAAGAGCACTTTTTTTATTTTTTATATATCATGGTTTCCCCAAGGTGATGTTCACGAAGAGTGGGTCTTATTCTCTAGAAAAAATGTTGACTTATGCCAACCACAAAGTTAGTACACTATTATAATACGGCATATCATTGTACGTTTATAGATGGCATTTAAACTCGCAAGTGACTTTCCATTCAATGATCCAAGATGTTTCTACTGCACCTATGGGTTGTACACAGGTGTGAAAAGTTAATGAGATGGAACCTATTTCGGTTAGGCTCAACGCAAATAATTCATGGACTGCATGAACACAAAAAGACCCAGACTATGACGCACGAAGGCAGTGGCGTACGCAGAAAATTTTCATGGGGGGGGTTTCATTCAGTGGCATAGGGTAGTCATTTATATTTGGTGTGCACTGATTGTGACGTCACAATTTGACGTCATAGTCCTGGTTCCAAACCAACGTTTTGTCGAAGTTTGTTGACATAATATGCACATT
>JGI24158J21664_10000775_pt1 | contig 32126 bp, 25 predicted proteins | sample Ectturendosymbi3_FD_21664 | JGI IMG/M metagenome (IMG submission 21664)
AATGGTTAGTCATAGCGCATTACAGAATCGGTGGTGTTTGTCCACGACCAACACTGATATGAGCAAAACACTTACAGCGCCCCAAGCGTAGCGTCATCCACCAATCATCAAAATACAGGGATCCAGTAGTGGGAGAGATATGGAGGGATTCTAACATCAAAACTCTGAGATAAACAACTCACCGAGAAAAAGAAAAAAGTAAAGGATAAGTCAGTCGGGGTGCACATTGGCGCACAGAGGCACGCAAACTCTTCCGATCAAGGTTTCAAATGCTTTGCAACACCACTGTTATGGGATCGCCAGGCAATTAATTTTCATGAATTTTGAAGCTGGATTTGGTGATTAACGTTTTGTCTTACTTTTTATATGCTTGGTTTGCACACATTGTCTGCATATTGGAACAAGTAAATAAAGAAATCCTAGGGTGCCACGAAACATAAGGAAAGATTTTGTTGATATGCAAAAAAGAATATTGGTAAGATGCGCGCCTTGGTACAATGCATTAACAACTATCAGTTGGTCGCCGCCACACAGAAGCGTTAAATAATTGAGGAGAACGAATATTTGTAAAAAGCATCGTAGATATGAAGAGATCGGACAAAATAGTTAGATGAAGATGCACAACGCAAAAAGCGGTACAGATTATTTCCCAATATGGCATCAAAAAGTCGTGATACCATGGCTAACTTGGTGTGGCCAAACTCTTACATTTCTGGGTATGCAATGCATAATTCGGAAGGCATTATTATATGCTTCATACTAGTCTGTGTGTATTTGCTCCACCATTAGCAAGAATATATTGGCATGGAATGGGCACGAAATAAAGTGTTTTTTACTGCTGGCGAACACTGATCGAATGTGCCTCGAAGATTAGTTGCTGCACAGTATAGTGATCTCACTTGTCTCTGAATATCATCGTCATCCTTCAGTGAGGCATTTAGCAACACCAAGGTATTTCACTTGGTCAAAAAATAGTGCACGTTCACTGTACACGGTCAAAAAATAGTGCACGTGCACTGTTCAAAAAATTTTACACGTTTTTTTTTCCAGAAAAACGTTTGATGGAGCAGGTTGTTTATAATTTTTGGGGTGGAAAGAACACCGGTTGAACGCTAATACTATTTTCTAAAATCATCATATGCTTATTGGTGAACATTTTTGGTTATTTTCCTCACCTTTTTTGCTATAAGTAATTTTAGGGGTACATGCTCATCAATCGAAATGCCGAGGGGGTACATAGACAGAGAAAGTTGGGGAACTCCTGGGTTAAAGTAACGGTTACTCGTTGCGGCCACAAAAAATAAGTCGATTTTGCGAGATTGAGGAACCACTTTTGCTTGCATTTTCAAACATACCCTAATAATTATTTATTTGTTTGTTTGCGTGTTTGATTCAGATTCATGATCCATACCAGTTAATCAATGATCAAAGTAGTCTACCGGCTGCTTGGACCAACTCAGAGAAATCTGAAATTCAATTTATGTTTGTGGACGGCGCCTTTGGCAAATATGCTTCATCCTGTAACTGATTTGAGACCGACTCACGCTTGAAGTGCCCGCATCTCACACGCCTGTCACACGAATGTAGACCGTAGGATAAGCACCGGGAATCGAGCGGTTTGTTTTTGGCAGCGTCAATAAAATTTCCAACTGCTTCTTTCTCCATCAAAATCAAAGTTCGCCATAAAACGTACGGGCTGGCAACATTTTGTCTTGCTTCTATTTGCCAAAACCTAATCTCCAGCCAAGTGTTTATCCATCGACGCACAATGCAATGTTTGCGCCGACATGGCTTCTTCGCCATTGTCGTCCATACGCCAGGGCCTCGCGCGTTTATTTATCGCGCAACAAAGCAAACATCGCACGAACAATCCAACGCGTTCCCGCTCGTCAGATGCGCGCGTGGAAGACGTTGTTCTCGCGCGAGACTTCAAACCATTCTGAACCGTCTCTCCCGGTCGGTCGAGACGTTGAAGATTTTCGAGCGCGGAATGATTGGTTTATAGGTGCTGGCCAGGATTGTGGGGGTAGAGTGAGGTCGACGTCAGCTGCGGTCAGTCAGGCTTAGTTTTCAAAGCGCTCGACGACAACAGCCTGTCAGTGATCACGGAGGATGCAAAGCGCAGGTTTAAATTCAGCTCGACCTGACTGTGATAAAAGTTAGCTTCACGTAAAATTGCAGCTAAGTCCTGCTGTGCGCCCCCTGTGGCCATACATGAACTGCAATGTATAGATAGCGTGAAATATCAGATGTGGCCGCTTGGAGTGCTTTTGTTTTAGGCCAGCGTGGTCCAACTGCTTTTGACCTACGGGCCATTTTACAAAAACGTGACAAGTTGGGGCCCACTTCCGACAAAATGATGCATAAAGCAATAGATTAACACAAAATTTACCACTAAAACGGCAGACAAGTGATTGCGTTATGGAAATTATTACACAACAGCAAATAGCAATGTATTACAAATGTCTATCAGTGGAATGCCTATAGTCGAGGCTTCTCTGACACTATCGTTCCTTTAACAATACCAGTGTTAGTGGTGCTAGTCGGAGATTACCGTCCAGTGTTTCGCCTGTCATTCGATTTGTGTTTTAAGATTTGACTTGCTTCATACTATAAAATGTATTCTCACACAAGTATGTGTTTCCAAACATCGCGTGTATTTTTAGTGTGAAATCTTTCTGCCTGAGAAATCTATCTTTGCTGACTAATTTCTAGAAGCTCTGTATACTCTATCTAGTCTAACGCCGTTAATATTGTCCATTTGTATTAAAATATTTTACTTGTTCTAAGTAAAATTACCTGCTGTAACGTACATACAACATTAAATCTACACTGAGAGAAAGCTTGTGGACATTAAAATGTCTGCGGGACTGCAGTTGGATCACACTGTTGAAGGGAATGAATATATTTTCACATTCATGTTGCACTTCGATGACGTTTGCAAAACTAATGACGATTTCGTTTTGCAATCGTTAAAAGTCGTAACTTTTGTTTTCGCAGTTGGATGACTGTAGGGATTTTGAGGAAAGGTCGAAAATAAGGAAACAGATTCGGATCATCAAAAGACAAAACGACGCGAACCGAGGTGAGAATTATTACCTGAATTATTACCTTGTTTCTTTGTCTAAACGTGGGCAGTAGATTGATGTGTAACATCCAAAAAGTACAAGTTAAGGTGTGTTTTCGCAGCAGGGATTTTGCACTTGTTCGCTTTCCTGCGACGTACTTGGCGATTGACGTAATTTTGACTTTCGATTATATGTTGCAAAATAATCCCACTTGAAGTATGAGCGTTTCTTAAATTGTTTGCTTTAGTTGGTAGTTGCCATGCAGTGTCAATGCGAGGTCCGTGCGAGAGAGTTCTACGAAATCCTGATGACTGTGTCGTTTTCTAAGCAGTCTCCAGTCGTTGTCTTTCAACAGAAAGTTCCTCTGGTAGTGAGAATATTCGCAATCGCAGCAGTTTGTAATATCACCGGTTCTTGTTTGNGNNGCCCTATTTTTGCACAAANTATCATTCCTGTATGGAATGTGTTCATGTTGCATGCGAGTNTGATGACGTAAGCGCCAGCTTGTGGGAAATGTTAAGTTGAGAGAATGCTTGGCAGTTGGAAAGAGTTGGTGATCTCACATGCGTCGTTCCTTTGTTTAACCTTCCAACAATATCAACAAACTTCCAACAATATCTCTGATCAACCCAACAGCAATACGTTGATCGTCATGCCGGCGCCTTTTTTATGCCACTAACATTCACTGCAACGTGGAACGACAGCGCATCAGTATCTTCGGTTTGTTCGGAATCTTGCAAATGTTAACCGCTAGAGTACTAGACGTTTGATACCGATAGCAATGGACTTGCAATGATGTCGAAAGAATTTTTGCAGTATTGCGTATGACAGACCTGATGATATGCTTCGAGATTTGCGGTTTTGTTGTTAAGGGTTGCAACAGAGGTCTCGATCGACTCAGAGCAGAATGCTAGCTTCTCACTGAACGTTTTGAAACAAGAAAATATCAGTCCTTGTTGAGGCAATATCTTTGCGACCGTGGCGATTTGAGTATTTGTTAAACTCAAAACTAAACTAATGTCGGTTTAGTGGATCTTCGAGGGGTTTGTTGTAACATTCGAACAGTTGAAGGAGTTCAAGGGTTTGCTGTCCCCACGACCGGAAACAGTAACTCAGCAAAGTCGTTGAAAAACGTGTGTGAAAAAGAGTCGGTTGCGGTTGGTTTTCATGGTGAACCATTGTAAACGAATTACGTTTCCCTGCGCCCATCATCGACTTGCTGTTTGAAGCGAAGTAATGCCGATTCATTTTTGTCAATTTGAAGCGAACGTGGAAAGTCGGCGAAATGACGAATAACGCGAAGGCTTTGTTTGATTGTTGCATCACAATTGTGTTGCTTTCGACGCCAAATGCTTTAAAATTGCGCATGTAGGGCGTAACAATAGGACCATAAAACTCGTCACATCAAGAGAATCCCGTCTGTAACTAGGTTTTCATTACATTTTACATTTTCAATACATCTGCTCCTATTACCCAATACCAACGGTGATTAACGGTTTGAAACTGAAGCGTTCGAAAAGGCGTCACATGTATTGCAAAGATATTTATATTTCGAAGTTAGTATCGGTCGTTTTCCGTGGACCAAAACCTGGCCCGACCCGCCGCTCTGTGTCATTCAGTTTCCGTTACTTGCGTTTGATTTCAATGAAGTTGATGAATAGTAATCGCTCGATTGCATTTCGATCCTGCATCGCCCGGTGAGGTGCTTGTATGGCTGGCCTGCTCCAGAGCGGTGAATGTGATCAATGAGCGGCAGGAAACAGCAGTGAACTGAGGCAGGAAAACACGTGTCACCTTCTGGTGTTGGTCGTTTGTTCAGACTTTAAGTGCTCGCGGTTTCTAGTGGCAACCCGGAGAAGGTGGGCAAAGAAGCACAAGATAAGCTCGGCAAGCGTTAAGCGAGCAAGCAGAGCCTGGGCAGGAATTTGTTCGTTTTTTTGTTGATTTTCGGTTTTGACTTCGCGTCTCGCATCGCAAAGAATAGGTCGCAGTACAATTTCTGCGCCGACGCCTCTCGCGCCCCTGTTCCCATGTACGGGCCTTGCACGAACAAAGGCGTGGCTTGCGCTTGACCGTTGGAGGTAATGCACGCCTGTTGGTTCGCTTCAGCTTGGTGCTGAACCGATCGTGGTACCGCGTTAACTGTCGTGGGGCAACTGGAACAAAAAGACGCCAAAACAACACTGTGTTTCAGCATAAAATGTTAGCTGATGGCAGTTAGCATGAGTCATTTGCAAGCGAACATCCTCATGCTCTGTGCAAGACGTGTGAACTTTACCTGCTGAGTGTTCGCAGTCGTGTTAATGTTGAAGACGGGATCTGTCAGTGTTACTTTGTTTGCTGGCTAAGTGGTTTTCAGAGGAGATTTTAGTTTCTCGTATGCAGCATATTGCTTGGGTCAGCTCGTGACGCTGTCGTTTCGTTTGCGTTGGTCGTTACCTGACATCGCATTCTCTTTGATCACACAGCCTTTTACAGCGGGCAACTCTGTTGCGTTTGACTTTAGCTGTTCATGTCACTGCGCACTTCGTTGCGTTGCAGCGACAGTGGATTACTGGTTAATTACCTGACAAAGCCATGAACAGCCCTTACTCTTTGAGCCGCAGCACGCATAACTGGCGTTTATTTAGCTGAACCGTTAATGGCCATCCAGCCCAATTAGGTTCAACATTCGTTGCAGAAGAATGTCAAGTGGTCTTTTCATGATTAATGGTCGCAACTGCATCGCCCAGTTGCATGCATGCTGCAGCTTTGAACATTTGCGAAAGGTACCAGTTGTTCTTCCAGCTTGTTTACCTCGGCACTGAACTGCGCACGAAACCGCGTGGCAATTGCACGTTGAAAACAAGTCTGCGCACATCTGCTTTCTGAACACTTTTTTTCGGTCGTTTGATTGTGGATTTAGCGAATTCTTCGCACTTCAGTTACTTTGCCATTTACGGACAGCCTTGCGCGGGAACGAGGCATAACAGCTAGTAGCGTTCTGAGTCGCGTTTTTGTTGAATTATTCACCGATTAATCGTTTAAACACGGCAACGCTTCAGACCTGTTCGATTAAAACTGCGGTTGAAATTAATTCCATAGGAGCGCGTGGAGAGCAAGTGTCATTTAATACTTGCTAATCCGCGAAACGCGTGCCTTACATCGGGTCCTGCCGCACAAACATGAGGATTAGTGACTGATGAAACAGAAGTTGGAATCTTTGTTGACTCACAAAACCGTTTTGTGCACTGCGTCAAATGCAAAAGAGCACGATGCTTTTGTGGCCTGCAACACATTCCATTGACATATCCACATATGGCTTTGATGCAGGTGTAACTGTATCTGTTTTCCTGTGTGTATCCCTTCAGTGTTTATTGAGATTGCACAGCTCAAGGAGTCGAACCAGTGCAAGTTTCACTTCTTGCGTGCCCCGAGTGGTTGAGCCTTGTACTTGCGTATTGCACGCGTGTGTGTGTGTGCGTGCCGTTGAATCCATGATTAATGCAGCTGGAAAACAAGCTGGGTGTAATGCACGAAGCAGCTTCACTGTCTCACGGCAACAACCAATTGGCATCCTTTTTGTCTGTTGAAGCAGAAGTCTGGTACATTTGCTGGAAATGTGAAGTGTGAAACATGAACACACATTGTGCGCAGCGATACACCAAGTCCGCTGAAGCACGGACCCGTTGGCGCCAACGCTTATGTTTGCTGAAATTTCAAACCTGTGAAGTTCATTCGACCTCCGTAGACGAGCAACCCGCGCCTGACATGGCGGTCGCCAAGCTTACATTATATTTTCGCTGGAAACAGCGTGGACGAGAAATAATGTTCTGATTTCGTACTTATTATGATATTAAACTTGAACTGAACTCTCCAAGTGTGGTAGAATAATAGAACCTTTGTGACTTTATGAGGTCATTAAAGGGGCAGCACATGCCAAGAAAGCCGGGCTGGGCTGTTGTTGTACTTCATGTGGAAATGATGGATTGTACACCAGAAGATAACTGCGCGCACAGTAAACAAATCGTACGTTCACAATCTTCGCATGCACTTGGGAGAAAAGCGCATACGCTGATGATATGCAATGGATTACATGCAAGGTACGAGTCAGCCTGTTCTTGTTGTCGCCAACACATTCTTCTTGACGTCTGCCTTCTTTGGAGCAATGGGTATGCTCAGCCAAGCACTTCGTTAAAGGGAGCTGGAAAATTTATGCGACTTGCCAGATCTTTTCACTCATATAAGTCGAAGCTTAGTGAGCGCGAGACGTTATTTCGTAAATACTCTTTTTCGAGTTGCAGCCATGGTGCTTCGCTTGTAGCCTCTGTGCGCTGCGTCTCTGTAAAATGTGAGGGTGAGGAAACTTCGACGTCGGTCGGATTCGTTGCAGCTTGCCATTACCTCGTTGGAACCGATGCAACCAAACCATGCATCACCTGTATGACGTGCGGACTTGGGTTTAGGAGACAATCTGTTGTTTTTGCCTGAGTTGGTAGATTTGTTTAGTTCAGCTGTGCGTCCTTACTGGGTGGCCTGACTGGAAGTTGGGTGGCGAACTCGAGGCAGTTTACCTGCAAAGGGCTGAAGGCCAGGATGGTTGTTTAAGCACGTGCACCGCTTGCTTAATATTTTTCGGTGAGATTCGTTACGGTCAACCATGACGGCGCTGAATGTTTGCTTTCGGCGCATTAAGCTCGCGCAACCGGTGACTGCTTTTGTCAGCAAGTGCTGAAAAGCAGGATTGAATTGACAGTGTCTCAGTGATAGGTGACCGTTGATGCACTCGCGCGGTGTTGAGGATAGTTGACTGCCGGCTAAATGCGTGGCCAAGTGAGTGAGAGAAAATCAGAAAACGCGTCGCTTAGGCTTCGTTTAGACAAACCTTCACCGACGATTCTGCAAACAACGCCGCATGTGCCTGCGCGTCGACTCGCTTCTGTCCTGGCTACGGTTGCACTTAAACATGGTTAGAACCAGCAGTAAGGTTAAGGGCAAGGCTAGCGTGTCAAGACACAGTGAAAAAGCGGATCCGCAGTTTTGCTTGCAAGTGGAATTGAACTTTGAAATGAGCCCGAGTCTTGTTTTTTCTTAACATCCTGCCGAATGACAGTGTGTTTGGTTGAGTCGAGGCTTTAACTTCTGTTCGTCACACATCAAGTCCAAATCTTGGCGCGACTCGCTCGACAGTCCGTCTGTTCCAAGCTTTGAGTGACTTCCTCAGACGTTCGCAATTTCTAGCAACTTGCCACTGTGGCAGAGAGATCGCGTTTAACTGGCATGATGAAAGACGACCCACTTCCACTGCAAAGGGCGCTTCCGAATATTACGTGCGCAATGTCAGCGGCCACTGGCATGTCGGTTCGTGTTTTGCTTCTTCATGCTGAACGAATGAGAAGCATTCAAGCGGGGCATGCTGAACTTCTTTGAAAGAATGTTGAACTTACTGATGTTCGTTCAGCAGCGAAAGCATCTGATTTGTTTTTTCAGATCCATCAGTTTTGTTCTGTCGCGACGCGTTGCAGGTTTTAAATGAAAAACAGTCTAAAAAACTTTGCTTAGAATTGCAAAGTGCTAAATACATCAAGCAGAGAGGAAGCTCGAAGAGTTCGTATTAACACTGGCTGGTTCGTACGTTAGTGGCTGAAGATTTGTGGTTCCACTTCAGCCAGGTGCAACTATCAGTGAAAAAAGTGCGTCTTGCTCATTAAAGTATTGTGTTAAAGAGTGCAGCCACTACAGAAGCATCGGTCGTCAGACATTTCCTTCGTCACATAACTTTATTTCCTCGGTTGAGTTGCATGACCAAGTTGCGCAATTTCCTTTTTTTGCAAGAACAAATGCATCAAATTAGCGCACTAAATGAAACAACCGTTATTTTATGAAACTGAATGCGTTGTAGTTTTTGTTGTTGTGAATTGCCAGTCCGTTTTTTTTCTTTGCGGAAAATGAAGTTTTTGAAACGTCTCTTGTCATTTTGCAGATTCTCCCTCGGTGAAAAATTCTGTAGTCGGGGAATCCCCCGTACCGAGAGAACGTTTTAACAAACTCACTGAACCAAAGGAACGCAACTTTCTTGAAAATAAGAAGAGTTCAAGTTATCGTTCGGTCTCTTCGTTTAAATTCACGCCGACTTCGAGCGAGCCCCGCAGGACAGGGGTCAGTTCGGCACCAGGTTGGGTGGGTCCTCAAGGCAGGACCCCGAGCTCGCTCACCCGAAGCACCCCGGTGTCGCGTTTCGCGCGCAGTGAGCTGTCGTCATCGGTGCGCAGCTACCGGCCGTCGTACAAGGCCCCCGATCACGTGATCAACAGGACCGAGTCCCTGAAGCTCTCGCGTCCGAAGGACTTCATCCAACCCAAGGCAACCCCGGAGTGCGTCCGCCAGGTCCACCACGCCCGAACTATCGCCCCTGATCGCGTCGCGCTCGAATCCGTGACTTCGAAAAAGCTCGACGACGACCACGACAGGGTCGACGAACCTGAGTCGCAGGGCCCAGCAGTTCGAGATTTAGGTTCAAGTCCGGAACTTAAACGTTCGGAGAGTTGCAAAGAAAACGAGCGCTCTAAACGTCTTACTGGGGTCATTCCTGTTGTCCCTGGCAACAAGCGAAGATCGCTCGGAATACTTGGTCGGGTTCTTTCGGTGAAAATCGGAAGTGAAAAACCGAGTTCTCCATTTCGAAGCAACGCCACTGCTTCCAAACCTGCAGTCGATTCATCACCGAAGCCTGAAATAAAACCTGTTCCAGAGGAGAATCAACGTCAGAGAGAAAGCTTCGAAAGCACGAAACAGACAGATTCGAAAGAAGAGAACGAATCAAAGGCCGACGTTGTTTTTGAGACAACCACTGAACAGCCTCAAGCAAGTGTTGAAGTGACTTGCAGCTTTACCGAGGTCGACGGGTTTGAGATCGAGAAATCTTTTGCTGATTTGCCGACAGGCGACGACCAATCCCCAGAGGAAGTCAATTCCGAGATCCGAAGTGTCGTTGAAATTTTGGTGAACCAGATTGCTGGTGAATCAGTTGAATACGAAGCAGCGCCTTCGGAAACATCTTCCAATCACTCGCTAACTGATCCCACTGAGCAAATAGACTCAGAATCCTCAGGGGACCTGATATCAGAACCTGAGCCACTTATCAACCAAGAACGTGCAGTTTCTGATCTACAAAAGGAAGTCTGTGACGAAGTAGCTCCTTCAGTGGATTCGAAAACTGAAGAAGCAAAAGATATTGTTTCTGAAGAATACCTCGAAGGTGAAGTCAAGGCTGTAGAAGACGAGCAGTCCTCCGTAGAACAGGACGAGTTATCTGCTGCAAGTGAACACGCAGCAGAAGCACCAGGGCCCGAAGAAAAAACTCCCACATCCGCCGCGCCTGCTTCTTCGGAAGAGCAAGAGGAATCAGATCACGAAGAGGAGGAGAACGTTCGAGAAAACGTTGCTCCTGAAGACGCTGTCGACAAAGAAGCAGCTGCCTCCGAAACAGTTACAATAAAGGAATCAGTCGCAGAGTTACAAGAAACTCAACTGAGAGAGCGACTCTCTTCCGCATCATCCGACTCCAACTCGTACGTTCTTTCTGATTCAAGCGATTTTTCCGGAGCAGAACTCGACGACGACATGGATGCCAGAGTTGCGATCAGGAGTCGTTACGGCGAAAGCGGAGGTTCCGTGAAGAGCCGTATCATCGCCACCGAGATGAAGACCCCAGAGACTGACGTCGCGAAGCTCCGAAAGACCAGACAGGCCGTCGACGCCAGGGTGTTCCGAAACTCCGAAGGCGTGAAGAGTCGAATGAACAAGTTCGCAAGCAGCCAGGAGGGCGCCAAGACCGTGAGCAACGGGGCTCCTCGAACGGAGGTTCGAACCAAGACTCACAAATCCGCACCTGGATCGTCTGTCGTGTTGAATGGATCCGCCAGGATCGCAGACAAGAAGGAAGTTAATAACAACACCCCCAAATCACCTTCGTTAAGCACCAAGTTCAAGGGCACCTCTCCCGTTGAGTCCAAAGATTCGCCGCTTGACAGACTGGAAGCTGCTTCTATGAGCACAATTGACGACATGAAGGCCTTGACCAGGGACACCCCTGCCCGGCGTAGCAGGAGGGCCCGCCTGGAGTCCTCCGAGTGCAAAGTCACAACGACTCATGATGGAATTACAACGAAGTCGGCCACGTTCGAACTCAAGTTCGAAGCCGTCGAAACTGTGGTGACACAGCGCGCTCCAGTGGCCGTAACCTCGGTTAAGCCTCGGTCGCCACGCGGCGCTAGTGAAAGCTCATCTGTGCCGAGTTCGAGATCGTCGCCTTCAGTTGTTGAGTCACAAAGAGACTTCTCACCACGTGACGAGGAGCTTGCAAGAAGAGGTGATGACGTCACTTCCCCCTCAGCAAGTGTTGACGCAGACAATGTGGTGAGTAGAACTGTTAAACTGACGATAAACTGTGATTACAAATGGAGGGTTTCAGTGGTGCGTGTTGCCATGCCAACTAATTAGTGTTTTTCGTGTAGTCCTAATCACATCACATTTGCTCAAACGTGAACTTACATCCACGCGTAGTGAACACTAAGCATTTAAAAAGGCACTAGCTTCCTGCTCCTATGAGAGCGATCCATACACACTTTTACAGGAACGATGCAAAGTATGTAATCAATAGAATGTAAAATCTTATAAATAAATAAAAAGACGTAACATATTTCAATTTCAGAGGAAAGATTGGGTGTTTTTGCCTGTTTTTTGTTTTTTTCTGTGCACTTCTTGCTTCTATATTCCTCTCAAGTTCGTCTTGAAATAAATAAAACCATCGCGAAACAACTTTCCAGTGAACTGTATTTGTCTCTCCCGATGTTGGGACAGTGTAACAGAACAAACCCACTCGTCCCACTGAACTTTTTCAAATACTTTGCATCCAGGAAAGCATCGACGCTCATGTTGAGTTTTATCAATCCGACAATGACAGCGTCACAACTCCGACTGATGATGCAACCTCTCCTGCATTCAAAGTTGCTGACGCAAAAGACGCGGCAAAAGGTGGGTGCTCCGTATTTGCCCTTTCAGATGAAATAATTGATTTGTTCACACGCGTAAGCACACGTCCATTTAGTTTGTAGTTTTCAAGAAACTTTTGACGTGTTCAGAAAAGTGGATCGTAAAAACTTCAGTGTTTAGTGCAAAAGCAGTTTAAGCTGCGCTGATGCTTTCGTTACTGATTCCAAGTATTGTTTTATCTCCAGTAACTTCAGGTAGATTTTGTTGTTCTTTTGGTCGAGCAATGTTCATTTAGGGCTGCTTTGATTGAGCAATAATGAGTACCAGGGTTACAACACAAGTTTTACATGTTTGGTGGCTGGGATTTTGCCCAGTTGCATTCAATTTACAATGCGAATCATTTGTAAATGACGTTATAATTTGCTTTCGCAAAATGCATCGTTTCAAGGTCTTACAACGACTTTGACGAAATGCTTGAAATGCTTAGGATAAGAAAAGTAAATGAAATAGAAAAGCGATGGCCCAAATGCTAATCGCGCAACATTGCAGCTAACCGTGATCAGCAACAAATGCAAGTGATTTTTGCTGAGGTTTGTGATTGTCTAAATCAGGGGTCTCCAAACGTTTTTGTCCGAGGGTCACTTATGTTGCTTCAGTCCAAGGGCCCGTACATCTTACGTAATCTGATTGTTTCGGGATATCGTACAGTATATTCTAGCGAATCAGCATATTTATCGTAAATATATTATTTTTTTATTATTGAGTGAATGTATTCGCTGGCCGGATTGAGCCCCCAGGCCGCAGTTTGGAGAAGCCTGGTCTAAACTATCAACAATCATAAGCACTAGGTTTGCTGTAAACTCTCTAGGAATCAGAAGAATGTGCTCTGCTTTCATGACGTTGCTATGATTGAGACTCGCTTATATCCGTTTTCAAGTAACTAGTCTACGCAAAGGAGACGCTGATGCCAGCAAAAGTTCTTTTTTTATAAGAAATCGGTATAACGTAACTCTACGCCATGGCTGCGTAAAAACATGCTATGCTCAATGGTTGGCCATGCTTTGCGCATTTGTCTGTCCTGAAATCTTATTCAAATAAAACTTTGAATTTCTAAAGTGGGTTTTCTCTTGAAAAATAAATTCGCGCACAGAATGGTAGCTGCTGACAGTTTCAAACAAGATGTTCTTTTTATTGCCGTAACTCGCTAATGAGAGTGGTTGTTACTGAGGATTAAGACCGACAGCACAGCTTCAGCTCTGAAATCCGAGGTCAAGTCAGGCTAAGCTGTTGCTCTGATCGCTACGCTAACCCTCGTCATCAGCAAATCGTAGTTGGCCGTTGGTTGCTGTGTAAAAATAACCGCGCGTGCGACGCGTTCGCTGCGCAATGGACCGCCGTAAATACTTAACATGCTGCCTCTGACGACTAAATGCTAAGGAATGTTGCGTGCCACACCTGTAGTGACTCTGTCGCACCGAAGCTGTTTGAATGGGGGCGAGCACCTCCCACTTTGTTACTTGATAACCATTTGCTTTTGTGCTGAGTCGAACGCGTGTAACGAACCAGACGAAATTCGTTTGTTAAAAATGCCGCGAATTTTCGCTTGAAGCGCGGTTGCTGACGTAGTTGACCAGCAGAGCGATGTTTTGCTGCGAATAACAACGGCTAAAGCGCGCACTGTATTGCCTGAGCTTTTGAGGCAATTTGTTTTTTGTCGTTGTCTTGTTCGTCCAAGGCCGTTTGGGGAACTTTCAAACTTCTGCTACATTTTCGCCATGCGCTGCAAATCCTCGCCAATCCAGTGTTCCAAACTTGAGGTACAATAAACATTCAAAATATGTGCGAAACTTGGAGGAATTCAGTGAAAAACTTTCTTTACAAATTTGTTTGTAAGAATCAGGAGGTTTGAAAATTTACCGTTTCGTCGATACAGGAATAGACTCGCAAAGAAAAACAAAAACGAGCAAAAAAATACAAAGATGAACGTTGTCTCGTCACCGATACTTAGGAAACCTAAATCAGCAACAAGCACAGCTGTGCTAAGATCGAAAACAAACAGCCTCCTGTCAGTTAACCTGATCAGCATATGCTTATACGACCATGTTAAGTAGTACCTTCATGGAGATGTATCGGTATGAAAACCCGTGACTGTTGAGTGGGATGCTTGACAGTGCATGTTTCGTGAATGTTTAACCTTGCTTGTGAAACAACATGTTTGTCTAACAAGCAATTGTTGCGTCACAGACCTGGAGTTCTCACCTTTGTGAACGCTTTTTATCTCAATGAAGTTGCGCGTTAATCATCTCTCGTTGTGTTCGCGTTGCAGAGGAGTGCGAAGAAAAGGCGAATGACGTGGCGTCGCCGACCGACAGCAGCGAAAGTAATGAGAAAGTCGTTTCAGATTGGCGAAGTCGGCTTCGGCAAAGATCGGAAGAGCGAAGCGAAAGCACGCTCGGCAAGCTGGCTGCGCCCAGCAGCTTGCCTTCGCCGACGTCCGAAACATCGGAAGCGTCGTCGAGCAGCGAAAGACGTCGACGGCGTCGACAACGACGCAGCGACGACGCTTCGGCGAGTGACAGCACCGCTTCTACGCCGGAAGCCGAAGCAAAAGTGGAGATCGTCGCGAACGGGCCGCGGTCCTTCGAAGCCGATGCAACGCCAGACCAAGCTTCCGGGGAAAACCCTCGCGCTTGTGACGCAACAGACGATCGGGTAACCGAAGAATCGTCGGTTGACAAAATCGCCCCGTCGCGCGCGCCGAACAATGAAGATCCAGTCGATATAAAAGTCGAAGTTATTGAGACCAACGCAGAAGCGTCCATCACTACGAAGAGACCTGTGGGCGATAAAGACACTGGAACTGGAAACGAGAGTGTGGCTGGTGTGTTTTTCATAAATTATTGAAGAAGTATTTTTGTTCGAATCGAATTAGACAGCTTTATTTATTGTAAACTCTCGAGGTTTAGGTTTCTTCGAGTTTGTTATGAAGTTACGAGAAAGCCTTTACTCAACTGGCTTGAATTCGCTTTCTGTCCTTGAGCACGTCGCCTGTCAGTTGCAAAACGTCGCCAGCAAGCAGCTGGGCCGAGTCAAGTAGTTGCTGAGTTTTAGAATTGCTTTCATTGTTTTTACTAAAGCTACGTTCGGCAAGCAGTTGATTAATGATTTGGTATACGACAAGCAAACATCGGGTGGTGGTGAAACGAATCGCTGATTTACCAGAAACTTTTCGCAGAACCTCTTGTGCAGAAGAAGGTAAAAATCGCTCTCTTTCAATTTATGACCAACAGCTTCTGTCGTGGCGCGTTGAGAATCAATGAAAAGGCACTGTTGTTGTTTTCTGGTGAAATGGAAAAAGTTTTTAGAAACAGCAAAAAAAAGAACTAAGAACTTTGAATGTCACACACGTTGGAGGTTACGAATTTTTAGTAAGAATTGGTGAATATAGAACACGATTTTGTGTATGTCGTAATAAATTAACTGAAAACGCTGACATAGATTTTGTCGTTGTACACTTTGTAAGTTGTGGGTTGATTCTGTTTATTTCGGCCTTAGCTTGAGCAGATTTGTCTGATGCCTTTTCGCTGTTTCAGTGACAGAAGCTGCAACTGACGGGAGACCTCCTCTCAGAGAAACTGCGAAGGGTAAAGAAGAACCAGAGCAGGTCGGTATCAAAATATGGTCATAGTTTTTTGACAAACTTCACTGCCCGTTGTTTGCCTGGAATGTGTTTACACGAGTAACGAGCAGCGGCTTGGGTTGGAAAGTACTTGCACTGAATTTGAGCTGACAAGAAACAGCTGCTTTCAGTTAGAAGCCACCTGCAAGTGCCAATAAATGTAAGGAGCGCCAGAGCAAGCTTATTTTCGATCCCCACTTTAATACACCTTCAAGTGTCAAATCATCCCAGACAGCACGAAGTGGAATCTATTTTACGTTTCCGTTTACTGCAACGTGTTGGTGTGCGGCTACAGTGTGCGTTTGGTGTGTTCGTGATTTTTGCTTCAAATAAGAATTTTAGGTAAATGTTGCTAATTGGTGTAGACCAGAAAAGCATATACTGTGAAAAGTCAAGTAAATATGCTTAATTACAGCGGGTATGTTGTCATGGTACTGTGAAAATAATATGAATAAAATCCGGATCTTTCTATCACTTTTAGCAAAATAATGTATGCAACTTGAATCGATCAGTTGTTGCTAATTGTTATCATCATCATCACCATATTTGCCCTAGACTTATTATAAACTGACGTTGTATGGGAAGCGTACACCTTTGCTTTTCTGTCTCCGAGGAGTCGTGTTGTTAAAAGCATGAAAATTATTTGCGTATACGTCAAATACCCACACTGGATTTTGACGCACCAGGAACCTTGCGATGCACGGGTTTCTTTTTTCCAGTAAATTATTGCATCAGGGATAGAAAACACATGCAGAGATCGGGCAGGTGGATATTTACGCGACTGCTTCCAAACTGATTGTCTGTAGCCAGTGTGTTGCAGCAAGCCAACTGTTTCGTACCACTCAGGCTTTGACGTTTACTTGTTTCAGTTTTTCCGCTGGTTGTGAGTCGATGTCAATCAACAGAGTAGTCCACGGTGGTTAAACTCATAGCTCCACTCTTTGCTTTTGCTCGTATCGTTTCGTGAATCACGATTGTTGACAGTTTTTGCGACATAGGCGAAGGTATACACTTCGGTGAGCTTGATGAGTTAGTCCATGTCGAAAGCGCACTTGATACTTTTTTACTGCCCCGCTGTGTGACTCGCTCTGTTCCTTGGATGAGTTGCGAAGCTGTCATCACGATACGATTGTTCGTTAATCAAAGGTGATGACAGTTGATGCCTGTGACGTCAACAACAGTTAAATGAGGGATAAAAGTTTGCGCAGATAGTTTCATCAACGCAGTGGGAAGCGACTCGACTCCACTCAGGAGTCAGGACCTTGAAGCAGTTCTGATCCGGCAGCGACACGACTGAGGTTGAGGTTAAAGTGAATAACGTTTTGCGGGTTCATCATGAACGATTCGGGGTCTGGCAGCACAGCATGCCTGGCTAGGGTCGGAATCGTTGTAGGAAATGGCCGGCTGAACGGTTGGATTTTATATGATGCTCTTCTTGTGAAGAAATAAAGTTTGTTGTGACGTCTGTGATGAGTTAACACGAGGTTTTCCCAATCTTTGTCAGTGTTTATCGAAAGGAATCCTTTCCCAGCAAAAATCAGACGCTAAAAGTCTTGCAGAGCATGTATTTCACCTGCAAGGTAGGCATAATCGGGTCTTCTTCAAATAGAATCAACCTTTGGTAGTCTTTGCAGCAATCAAATAACGGCACCAGATTACCTAGCCATGGAAAAGCAAGACGTAGAAATTATCTGTGGCAGCATGGGCAACAGCAGCACCGCCCCCCCCAGTCATGTTCCTTGTAACTTGAATGCAGATATTTCTCATTTTCTCAAAGCAGCACTAATGGAAAGCATTCGGGCACCGTAGAAGCTGGTTGGTTGATCATAAGATCATGTCTGGTTAAAGTCGCTCAGTCCCAGTGTTGCTGTTGCAAAATATCTTCAAGGTACCGACAAAATGTAATTTTTATGGCTACTTCACTCATGCAGTCGGTTCTCACCATAATTCACCACAAATGTTCGATTATTTTTATGCGAGTGGGTATTTGTTCGAGAGAGTTAGTGGATTGTTTCAGATACAGACGTGTTGTCCGTTGGCAGGTAGTAACTCGTGTACGCTTGACACTGTTTTCTAAACGTTTGGTCATGTTGTTGTTCTTCCGTTAAGGTTTAAGACATCGTCCTGTTACGTTCTGACGGCTTACCAGCTTAAACGAACGTCAAAGTGTTTGATATTGCTGCGGCAAAAGTTAATCGCTGTCCCGCATAGCTTCATGTCACGTGACTTTTCTCGTGCAATCAGCGTGGACGAGCGTGCGCTCACTGCCACCCTCCAGCGGCGCAAAAGCAGCGCTACCATTTCCATTGCCAAGACCTTCGACAAACTTTCCGATGAAAAAAAGAAAGGTGACTGTGGCGAATCAGATATTTTGAAACGCTCTCGGTCCTGCGTGGTTCTCCATTTAGGATCAGATGATTTAAAGGAAGAGCAAAACGACGGAAAGGATCCCAAGACAGAGTTTGGTTTCGAAGAAATTGAAGAAAAACCTGTTTCTTCGGCAGCAGCTTGTGAATCCTGTCGCTTCCAAGACTTGTGCAGGTCAAAGGTCACCGCCGTCAATCAACCGGCAGAAGAAGGTCATGAACTTACGACAACGTTTGTTCGACCTGCAACACCGATGATGACGTCGCCGATGATGATGTCAGCATTCAGTCCTTCGTCATCGCGGTCAAGTGCTGAGGAACTATTGGATCGTGGAATCCAGTTGGTGGAAAAGTCATTGCAACTGGGAAGCGATCGCAATGCGCAGCGGAAGCACGCTTCGTCACCGGCAACCCCCCCGGGCAAAACTGCCGTCAGTGCGCGTGGTTCGGGGCCTTCGAATGATTTGAACGACGACAATGTGATTGTTTGTGTCGATGGCTTAAGATCTGGCGCTCAAAATAATGCACAAATGGTCGATCTGGCTTCGACTCATTCCGGGCTCTCTGCTTGCTTGCAGATTGCTGACGATGAAACATCGTCCGCCAGTCCGCAAGAATCCATCGAGGATCTCTGTTTGTTTCCTCTTCATGCCGAACATGAACTCTTCACCCTGAAACGCGATCCTTCCTTATCTCGTCTCTCGGTCTCCTCTTGCTCTGTTTCTTCTTTGTCCATGCTTTGCTCCGCCAATTCATTGTCTGATTGTGACGTCAGCGGAACGCGTCATAACAGTGCAAGCGTCTTACGCACTATCCTGCGTCACATCGCTTTGTTACGAGAAGAGACGCGACTTTTACGCAGTGACGTAGCGAGTCTCGTGGCCGCGTTTCAAACTTCCGTCGGAGGAGGAGGAAGTGGAATTTACGAAAATTCAATCCAGGTTGACTTTGATTTTGATGCTCAATCGTCAGTTTGCTCAAATTTTAATGTTTGACAAATGTTGTTTTCGATGAATAGGATAACAAATACTTGTAAAAACGGAGGCAGCTTTCAACAGAGGCAGCTTTCAACGGAGGCGGCTTAGTGTACCTCAGGTTTTATGGCTTAATGCAAACATCACGTTCCCATCGCCCTTTTTTGCGAAACATCCCAAAACACTCGGTGGATGTTTTTAGTTAATGCGGTTGCGGCTCCAAACTAAACATGTTGCAGTGAGTTTGTTGGAGTGCAGCGCAGTTTGAAGCAACTTTTGCCGTTCTCCTTTCTCCTGGCTAAATTATTTCTACCGATCTTCAATTACAACAATTGAATGAAAAAACCGTTGAGAAAAAATCTTCTGTGTTGTTTGCTTTTTTCCTCATAAATTCAAAAATGCGATTCTTTTCCAGGCTGCTGGACCCGGAGGTACGATGCAGTACAGCCTGGACAACCTGTCACGCATCACCGACATCGATGTTCTGCAGAAGTTGGTGAGGATTGAGTTTGACGGATAAATGCAACGACTGCAAAGTACTGTCTTCTTGCTGTTGACTCAAAAAAAGTCTAAGTTTAAAAGAAATTGTAAAACGTGCTGTTGCGTGACACGGTTCATGAACACACCGGCGACTCTTACAACACGTTTCCTCCCACAAACGTGGATTGTGAGCTGTAGTTACGAGGCGTTGTGTAACTTTTCATTTTGCTTCGATTCAACACTGATTTTTCCACAGTTGGATGAAGCTGAAGAATACGATGATCGGCGGACAATCCGGGCTGCGATCAGGCAGCTGAAGAAAAAACAAAAAGGTAAAAAACATCCGTTTCCGAATCTGTCATGCGTAATTTTTGAAACTTTCGCCAAGCTAGCTGGCTGGTCAGCGACAACTACAAAAAGTTATCGAGATTCTTCTTTTTAGAATGACGTGCAATCAAAGTAAAGGTATTGAAACATCAAAGTTTACTCGGTCACGTGATAAATGAACTTGTTTGAACCTGCAGACGAGGGAATCGACACAAGCAAAAGCACTTCTTTGAATCGATGGCAGGGGTCGCGGGCAAGTGCTCCTCCCTCGAACGCTCGCTCCAGTTCATCGAGAACGGACAGGTAAGTTTGTTTGATTGTGAATGGACAATCGGCTGAGACTTTTGTTACTGTTTGCGAAACAAAGGAAAACATTGCGCTGGGCTGTCTCTTTCAATGTACAGAATGTTTCTGACTTGATGTTTCTATTTGAATAAGAGCTGATGATGCTTACCTACTAGACGAAATATATACTCTGTAAGATCTTAATATCTGCGTCTATGGTGGGAAAGGATTTCTTTCGGTAGACTGTGTTAATGTCAGAGCTGTACTTCCCTTGGAGAAAACTGAAAAAAAGTGAACAAGTTGAAATTGAAACAGTTCTACATTTCGTTGAAATAAATGTGTGTCCGCACAGCCGCGATAGTTCGAACTTGTTTAGTTTCTTCCGACCGACCACCATTGCTTCAGCGGAGCCCAGTTAATTAGTGGACAAAAGAAATTTCCCCCGAAATGCGGCTTTTCGGTTATCTCAATTCCCAGTTCGTTCCACGTTTAGTCGCGAAAAGGTTCGAATGATAAGAAATATTTGTCCTCTAATCTCTTCTCACTTTAAACCATAAAAGAATTTCTCGCTATCGAGCAACATTTCGCGACGATTTTATGAAGCGCCTGTTTGATTTTCCAGAACCTCCAGCACGAAGACTCCCACTTCGTTGCGAAGAGCGCCGCTAGGTGGTGCGACAACCCCCGACACGAAGTGCCTTTCTGGTGAGAACTGTTGCCGCGTTTTGTTCAGTTTCTCTCTGTTGTGTTTTCGCTTTGCTTGCTGTTCTAACAAAAGTAAAGTTCATCCCACCCAGCGTGAAGATAAGTATTCTATAAAACGCCATCATAACGCGATATTGTTTCAGGGAAGTCACTGGCAGTGAACTTAAAAAAACTATTTTTGAACGCCACCTGTTATTTACCCTACCTACGCATAGTTTAAGTTATATACCAAAGCAGGCCTTTGCACTGAATCAGAGATTCTTTCTCTGTTAAGTGGTGTTTCGTATCAAATAAATGAGCATCATCGCTTGAATGTTCGTGGATGTTTTGAGGTGAAATAGCCGGATAATGTTGCTTGCCACTGTGAGCGAGTGGACAATATTTTGATATTGACCTCCAGCGAACCCCACAAATGTTTTTATTTAAAATATCCGGTTTTTTCGAAAACAAAACATCCTCACCTGCGTGACGAACACATCTTCATTAGTTTCGTTGCAAGACGCAAAAGGTCAAATTGACTTTTACCACCTTCCTGTCTGCTATCTATCGTATTACTGGTCTTATTTCGTCGGCCAAGTACCAACATCCTCAGCACTGCATGCCAGTGCGTACCTTGCTACCTTCTCTTGGGACACTGTAAGGTCAGATTAATTAACAATTAATATCAGCGTTTACGTCACCAGTGCTTTATGCGAGCAACGGCTGTTCAGATGCGAACAATCAACGAAAAACTTTGTGCAGATTTCTCAGCACCTCAGGTTTTGGGTATGCACGAACAAAAGTGCAAGTAGTATGTTGAGCCAAAATAGTGCTATACATTTTCAGATGTTACAGGTCCGTGGAAAACGTTTCTAACAGTATTTGATTTTGGCGAAAGATTTGTGAGTACAAACACGTCTTGAAAGAGAATAAAAATTCTGATTGACCAACTACACTTTTTCTCCCCGTTGCAAATTGACTTGGAAAACACTTTGAGGTCATTTCGTTTCCTTCTGCGACGCGTTTGTTCCAAGCATAGCATCGCATCTTTCTCCGTCCTAACTCACGATACTCGTCACAGTTGGAAAGGACAGAGTCGTGCCTGTGAGGGTCGCGTATCAATTATGAAAGCTCATTATCTCGCTCGCTACCGTCTCTGGCTCCCGAAATAGCGCATCTCTCGCGAGGCACGGGGCGAGTGCAGATAGCGCGGGCGAGACGCTGAGCGTCAGTCGCGAGGGAAGCGTTTTCGCAGAAGGCGTAAGTTGCTTGTCGTCAGTCGAGCGGTCAACCTTTAGTGATCAGCGGACAGTCAAAGGTTGGTGCTGCGCATGTTTTGTTGGTGAAGAGGGGAGGTCGACTTTGCAAAATCGTTTGCTGCAGAGAATAAAGACTCTGCCAAAGGGTCGAAATAAAAAACGAACAAGCGTTCAGACACGATCCAACACCGTCTTGCTGGAACAGATGTATTGAACTGTTGTTGACAGGACATTAATTATTTACAAACCCTTAAACCGCCTTCTGCGATATCTCAACGATATACTGTCTTCGAACGCAACTTTTGCCAAAGTCAGCCTTTGTTTTGTAGAAAAATACTCGACGAGTTCACCATTGTCTTCCAAAAAGAAGGACATGACGTCGACAAGTAGCAGAAAGGTGAGTTCTAGAATGTTGCAGTTGTTGTTCATGGGGCTAATTGCAAAATATAACGTGTATCAACCACCAGCCACCCGTTGATGTGCTTTTCTTTGTCAGATTATGGGTTTGTAAGACCGGAAAATGGTTTATTGAAAATGGTTGAGGTGTAAAAATCAATCTACTCTGCAGCAAACAATCCTTTTTATTTCTCGGATAACATTTGAATTGACCATAAATTGAAGAATGCGAATGAATACATGATAAGATACGAAACACTACAAGTTACGCTTTTACTTCGTGAACTGAAACTCACTTGTGGACGGAAAGCAAAAGTTTCAATTCTTTGTTCCGCAATGTTTGCTGCATCTTATTGGTGTTTGGGCATATTTTGACCCCAATCACGCTCAAACTTTAGTTTGGCTTCAAACCAAACAGTGAATAAAAGGGAAACGAAAAACTGAATGGCGGGTTTTGCTTTTAATCCGGGTTTCCCAGATAACAGTTTACATATGGACACTCCCTTGCTCTGAAGGGCACAGGGCAGGAATCCGCTTCGTAAGCTTAAGGCAACACTATAGCAATGTTTTAAAAATTGAATGTTCCCTCAGCCAGTTTTGACGTATTTAAACATATAATTCTTGATGCTTCAGTATACTGGTATCATCCTTGAGTTTAGTGGTTGTTTTCAAGTATTTGGCAATGGGGCATTTTTCCAAGTTTGGCTTTGAAAAAAACTGCTCGTGTTTAAAACGTAAACTTTGCTGTATTTCCTCCAATGCCTTGACCTTTGACCTGGTTGTATCGCATTTCGCGACTCTGACAAGAAAAAGTCGGTTCATTTGAGATCTTGAATCGAAAAAATGTGATAACGTTTAGTTTGATGCATTCACTTCGGAAGCAGGGACGAACCGAGGTTAGGTGGCGCCCGGGACAAGAAGCAAGTTTGTCGCCTCCACGTTCGAACCTGAGGTCTTTCGGAAGTAAATGTATTGTATTGAAGAAAGTACTTGTGACATTGTTGAGAATTTTCAGCACCCCCCAGTGATTGGTGCCAGGGGAACTGTGCCCCTTTGCCCCTCTCCTTACGCCCCTGTCCAGAAGCGATTGGAAAAAGCAAGGTAAACACCTGCGTCCCTCTATACAAGCGTAGAACTGAAAATAAGTTTTGATGCCAAACGCCGTCTGCGTTTCACTTTTTATTTTCACCACGTCACTTCCGCTCAGATCGGCAGCATCTTCGACCGTGATGAGGAGGAGGTTCCCAGGAAATCCGGAAGCAGGTTGGATCTCGAGCGCCGTCAAGCGGAAAGGCGGCGGGAACTGACGCGTAACCGTTCCATGCCAGCGGCGAGTGCGAAAGACGCCCGGAAGTTGTTCGAAGCGAAGTCGGGAGGAGGGGTCGATTCGAAGTAGGTGTTTGTTACATCGTTATTTCCANAATGTTGTAAACATCGGATCGATGTTTCAAGCACCTGTAATCCCGTNTGTGAACGACGCCGATCGCTGTGTCTGTGATTGGAACTGGTAACAGGCTTTAAATGTTGTGATGCGCAAACGCACTGTACTTATGTCTGTTTCACGGTTTCCTTTGTTGTCTTCAACGCCTGTACCGCTTGTTTGAGTATCTGACATGGGCGGTAGGAAGGATTTTTTCCAGAGGGATTTTTCCAAAATTTTTCTAGGGGGGGAAAAGTGGTGAAATTTGTTTTTTCCCACTCGAAACTAAGGAAACAAACTTTTGCTGAAAGTTTCAAAATTCAGTGGGCCTTGCCCCCCCACCCCTTCCGGCTCCCATGTTATCTGATATATCTTCCATTGATGCCTTGTGTTCGTCAACGCAAGATACGACTAATTTTCTGATTATTGTGTGTTTCCTTTTCTATTGTGCTTGAAAGTGCCGTTATTGTGGGAACTGTTGTTGTGTAGCTATGTTTCGATATCACAGACACTTTGGTCGTGTTTTCAACACCACCTTGTCGCAATCTTTTAAATGCCTTCGCTTCGCTACACTCTGTGACGCGATCAAACGAACCTCGCTGCGCACTTACTTGTTATCTATTCACACGTCACAATGCACTCGTTCCATGATTGGTTGCAGATCTAACAAGAAGATAGGAAGAAGTCCGACGTTTGTTGTCCCCAACGCCAACAATGTCAAGCAAATGCTGCTCAAGTGGTGCCAGTCGAAGACCAGAGGATATGAGGTTAGGAGATCGAATCCCATCTCTTGCGCCAATTTGTCGTCAACGTTATTTTCAACTTTTTGTTCTCATGTTTATTTGCTACTGAGCTAATGTTCATGAAAACCTAACAACGCTGTGGCAAAATGATTGTCATAGCTCAGTGATAGTGTGTCCGCCTCCCAATACGAAGGTTGGGTGTTCGATCCTCGGCCACTGAGTGAATCACCGTAGCGCTCCTTGGAGAAGACCGTTCACCTCAACCGTCCTGACGAGGAGTATTATTCATGCTTCGGCCGCCGCCAATTGCCGTTGAATAAAGACCTTCGCATTGCTCGCGACCAAAAAAAAAGAAATTCGTTTTTTTGTAATTCCAAAACTCCAACATATAAGGAACAAATTTGAAATTTTTTTAACAGCACGTGGACATCAACAACTTCTCGGGGAGCTGGGCCAACGGCATGGCCTTCTGTGCCCTGGTGCACAATTTCTTCCCGGACGCCTTTGACTACAACGCGCTGGACCCGAAGGACAGGGCCAAAAACTTCGACCTGGCCTTCAACACCGCCGAGTAAGTGGTCATGAGCATGTTCTGCTTGGTTGGCCAAGTCTTTGCGCTTGAGTGATTGCGTGCGTATGCACTCGGTAAGCTCGCGCCGAGTGGCCACCAGCGCAAATCCACCCCCTCATTGTGTGAGCGCGATTTTACATTGTGACGTAAATGCGCCAGTTTCACCAATGAGTAGATTTTTTTGGATTCGAAGCAAATTATGACGTTGTTACGACATATTTGTCCGTGTTGGCGATACGGTGCTGCAAAAAAATTTTTTTCGTTTTTTACTTTTGAATTTTCGCCGTAGTTTTTCAGCTTAAAACAGATGATTTTGAAGAAGTTCGTTTTTTTTTGTCAAAAGCTGAATCAGCTTTTGGAACTTTTACAATAAAACACTGGGATCTGTTGGAGCTAAGCGTTTCCACTAACTGCAGCAGCACTAACTTTCCGTTAGCAACTAATTTGAAACATAGTTGTGGAGGCGGCCGTGTTCGATGATTGTGACGTTAATCATGTCCGCGCTTTTCTTTTTCACCAACGCAGTCATCGAAAAAAACAAGTTTTTTATACTTTTGCGTCAAATTCCCGGATGTACTGTAGGAATTTAGTGGTCTCTTTTCGCCTCTGGCGTGTTTCGTTGTTTAATTTTGTAAAAAGTGTGGGAGGAAATCCGGTCTTGCCAGTTTGAGTCTGGTGTTGATCACGTGACCTTGTCATGCTTCAATGAACACGAAATCATGTGCGATTTCCACCAATCATGTTCACCTGCACATTGCACTCCTTCGCTCACCTCCGCACTTTTGTTTCTTTTTTATCTCTGGCGCCCGTCGGTCGGTTGCGTGGTGTTTGTATGACGTGCATGCCGCCGACGTCATCATCCACGTGACGAAATCGACGAGCAGGAAAAAAGGTGAAATCCCAGCTCTTTTGGACACCGAGGATATGATCCGGATGGCGGAACCAGACTGGAAAAGCATTTATACTTACATCGTGGAGTTCTACAAACGCATTCGCGAACTCGGCATGACGTGACAGGCGTTGCCAAGCAACGTTTCGCGTTCCGGAAAGCACGCCGGGGCTTCCCCCGGAAAAACTGCCTCTTGATGCAATCATTGAACTGTACATATTGTCACTGATCTTGCCGCTGTCTGGTCAACGCTCTACGTCATCACCATCGTCGTCGACTGTGACGTCACCGTTACGCAATGTGAGAGCCGTTTTAGGTTTGCATTCGTGGCCTGCTTGCTCATCGGGGCGTATAACCCCATCGCTTCCAGCGGCACTAACTGTTTAGTTTGCCCGGTTCATTGCGTTTGCCTGGCTCTCGTGTTTGTTTGTTGGGTTTGTGACGTAGTCACTTGCTGTGCTGGCTGTTTTGTTTTGAAAACCAGTTTTGTATAAAAAGTGCTTTCGTAGTTTATGGTTGGCAGGTAGGGAGATGTGATTTGTGTAAACTAACACTCGCTTTTGATCTAGAACAGGGGTGGGGGGGCGAACGTGTTGACCCACTGGCCGCGTTGGATTCCAAAAATTGGCCGCGGGTTGAATCGGGTGGAAATAATGGTTTGTTTGCGAAATGCGGAAAATGAATCAGTTTATTACTATAATTTCGACAAATACACCGTGGCCGGACGAAAGAGTTCAACAGTTCACATCCTCCCATCCCCGCTCCGCTAGACGCTGCCTTTGTTTTTTCCTTCGTGCATTTTGTGTTTGATGTTGTGACGTAGGCCGCTGCTGATCATTTGGTGAAAAGCGTTTTAGTTTGAAAAGAATTCTTGCACAGTTTTTGTGTCCGTTGCGCCCGCACGTCTCTTTATATATTTTTAGTTTACTACGTTACGTCAGTGAACGGTTCTGTAACTGCCTGTTTTATTTTTTCCTTGCATCGCATCGTGATGGCAGTAAACCTTGCTTTGAACCAATCACAAACTGACGACTGTGTTGGTTGATCGAAGATGATCCTTGCATGACGCTTGCGGTGCTAGAGAGCATGTTAATTTGCTGAGTCAGGTGGATTGTAGACTGAAGCATGAAGCATGAATTGACACTAACACTCTTTCCAGACGCTTGCCTCAAGTCTTACCTTAGTGCATGTACAGACTATTTATCCTTGAGCAAGAAAGGATTAGTTTTAAAGCTTTCGATATGTTCATCTAGTACCTGATTGTGTTGGATTTCGGTAGCAGTTTTTCTTTATGTTTTATTTATATTTTCAAAAACCAAAAGAAATAATTGTCAACATTTTCCTTCCCACTAACTGAAAACAGATAATTTTAATTTATCTGCGAAAGAAAAGCTAGCCTCAGATTTCTTTCCTAAATACACAAAACCATCAGTGACATTAATCAGAAATGTTTGAAAAGAACTTTTCCCGTTTGTAATCTTAAGCAAAAGTGACTTATGTTTTTGGTATAACGATTAAATAAAGCTGTTGCCAGGGAAAAACATGTTGTTGCCCACTAGCACCTTTTTGCGTCTTGCCGCAAGGTATTGTCAAAATGCTTCAGCCACAAACACCAATGTTTTGGTTTAAAATGGCAAGGCTGCTATAATCTCCAGGTAGTTACAATTTCAATCTTTGCCATTTTAGTGAAGTATCTTCCTTGTTTTCAACTGTCAAATGTTGATCCAAAACCTTCACACTCATCCATGCTTTTAAATTCAATTATTTGCAGGTTTCTTGAGTTTCTGGCTATGATTCGAATTTCACCGGATTTTGAAACCAACTGAGACTCGTTCTCAGAGTGTATCGTAACTTTACTTTCGGTTGTAATCACTTTAAAACTAGAATAAATCTGTTAAAAAAATTCTACTTCACCACAAACGAATCTAAACTTCCACAAAGCAGAAGCTGCTAAGACAAGCTGACCATGTAGCCTGTTACTTTTGGAATAACGTGTGGTTGAATCTGGGGGGGAATGAACAAGAACGTAAACCTGAAAAACTGCGAATCACCTGCGAGAAATTCTATGGAGAGGTTTTCGTTCAATCAAGTTGCGATGGGAACTCAAATGTCCAAAAACGTCACAAACAGCTAGTTGTGTGTGAACGCACAATAATCATGTATGACCCCACAATAGCATGACGCAACGTTGTTGTGGAATTAATTCACTTGAAAGCCGAAACGACTTCGAATTCATCCCATACAGCATGCGCAATGAATAGGTTGGACCTTTGGCAACGCTTTCATGACCATGTCGACCAACAAACTCTGCATTTGCAAATTACCATTCAGCTCCTGTAGCGATTCACTGGGGGGTATCGATGTTGTGGCCCAGGCCGTTGCTCATGCCTGTCACTGGACGTGGACTGATCAGTACTCGGTTTAGATTCTAAACTCAAGTCATGAATTCGGAAGTCGAGTCCGACTCACCCACACCCGTCGTGTGACTGACCATGTCGAGTCAATTCGCTACTTGACGAGTCATGAATTTGTGCTATGGAGTCATTTTGAGTCCTTCAGTTCTCAATTTCAGTAATGCATTAAGTGAAGCTGAGAAGTATAGTTTCAAGTGAGATTATTTCAAGCTGTTATCAGCAAAAATATCATAAAATATCATGAAACGTCTCGAAATGTGCCTCTGAAGCAAACCTCCGAAAATGCCTTCGATGAAAGCATGACTTGGCGAGTTGTTGCAAACGTCTGCCTTCACTGACCCGAGTCACGTATTTTCGAGTACAAGGCGACTTAAGTCGAGTTGCGCAACTCCCCACAAAAGAAAACTAGACTCGAGTTGTCATATCTGTGGAATGCTCCTCGGAAGTCAAATGATAAACCAACTTTTCATTGCGAGTTTCCAGATACTCGCAACTCTTTCATGTGTCACGGTTTTTAAAGTGGATTTATGAATAGAACAAATTGTAATCGAAAGCCATACCAATTCACGTATCTTATAAGAAACAAAATCGCATAAAGCAATCATTCAGAAGCAATCATCATAAACGATTCGAAATACAACTCTTGATTATCAACAAAAACACTAAATGCCGGAGACATTGAACCGAAAACCAAGCAGTTTTCTTTTCCTGCGTACACACACCGCTTGCGTGTGTCATGGCGTGTGGGCTTCATTCGATAACTTTTTACTGATTATGAAAACCGTTGCTCTTTGAATCGTTTAATATGATCGCCTTGAGGTCACTGTTTTTTGCTTTATGTTTCTCACACAACTTTTAAATGAATTTCGAAGTGAAGATCTTCAGCTTTCTAATCGTCTATCAACCTGGGCCGTTCCCGATAATTTTGCTGAAACATTGCCAATACGCAGCTGCGCTCAACCTGATCAAACTCTGCAGCTGCTGTCGACACCGTGTCGGCCATTTTCAAATTTTATGGCAGTAATCCATCGACCACACCATTCATTTTGTGATGGAAAACGGTCTTGTTTTGGTCGCAATTTAATGGCGTAGAAGTAACCGGTGGTCCCATGTATCCTTGTTAGTGATTTAAAGCTTGTGAATGAAACGATTTATTTTTAGGTTTGTAAAAAACAAAAAAAAATTTCTACTTCTATTTTGATGTAACATGTATGTCACAACGCTATTCAAGCAAGCTAAGGTAAATGTGAGTCAAAGTTTGCCTTTTCCCAAGGAACAACAATGTTGACAAGATGATTCATCAAAACTATTGCACTTTTCGATCATTTGAATTTGTTTTTGGACAATGTTTTGGGCTGAAGGTGGATACGTGACATCGCCGACAGTAGCTGAAAACGACCGTTGTTTTAAAAGAATAGCTGGTTTTTCAATCTAGTTGTATTCTTCCCTGAGTTGCGACGCATTGATTATGCCGTTTGCAGCTTGCCTTGTTTCGATTTGGATGAAGCTTTTTTTGTTAATCACGAAATAGAAGCACTGCGGGCAGTGATTTCCAACTTTGGACCTGCAGAGATGAAGTTTCGCTAGTTATGAGCCAGCCCTCCTCCCCTGCATGATAACACGATAACTCTGTTCAATTGCATTTTGGCATCGGGTGTAGGTAGCAGTTGCACTAAAAGAATGGTTTCAGTCGGATAATTCGAAAGCTAATAGATCTTTAAGAATGTACATTTTCTCAATCTAAACAATTGGGTTGTTGGAGGTCCGTGACAAGAATTTAATGCATTTAGGGGTCCGCGAGCAGCGGAAAATAGCCACTGCAATTTGTACTTACTCATGAATTGTGAAATGAATTCCGCCCAAACTCATCATTGATATGTTTTCAGCCCATCAACTTCCAGGAATAATCCGCAGAACCTTGAAGCATTTGACCTGAATTAGTTCTGACTGAAACGAATCAGTTGCTTCAGCAAAGTTTGTTTCTGCAGAAGCTTTGAACGTTGCTGTATTGTTTGTTTTCTCAGGAGGCTGGCCAACGCCGACCCACTGCTAGACGTCGAGGATATGTTGATAATGGGCAACCGGCCAGACAGCAAGTGCGTTTTCACTTATGTACAGTCGCTTTATAACAAACTCCGAAAGTTTGAAAAACCGCTCAAGCCATTTTCGCCAAAAGTTAAAGTGATGCCGGGAATCGTCGAAGTCGACTCCAACGCTCCGAAGAGCGGAAGTAGCGCTTAACGTCAGTCAACCGTGACGCACGTTACTTGTGCTTGGATCTCACCTCCCAGCCTTCGAGCTGATTGGTCAACATTAACCCTGAGAGTTCGTTGACGTTTTGCACAGAACTGAACTTTGTCTATGTTGCCCTCGTTCTCGAACTCAGATCAACTGCTTTGCTAATAAGCTCGTTCAGTTTGATGATTCGTTATTTGCCTGGAAGCAGTTATTTCATTCGACAGCGTTGTTGCGTGCAGACGCTTTTAAATGCATTATGCTCTTGCAAGAAGCCAGTGTGCTGTTGTTTTGGCCGCCCTGTATTTCGGAACGTCTTTTCAGGGACGCGATGGGCAGTAAATCACCCTGGGCCCATTGTGTGACTGAGTTGACCCCAAACCTGAGCCTTTTGTGAACATCGAGGAGCGACTCAGGGTCATTGTGATGACAGAAAGTCATATTGCTTGTTGCAGTTAGTGATAAGCTTCCAAATGTTTTGCTGCAGCAAAAGTAATTTTGCACCAAAGGCGTTGAATCCACCGTCAATGTAGACTGGTCGTATCAATGACACATTAAATTTTTCTCTGAGTTGCAGACGAATTTGAAACCTGATAAATTGTGTAATGTCGGCAACCTGGTCACTTCTAGTTTTGTGTGTTTAGAAAACCAGGTTTGTGTCAGTGCTAGAAATGTCGATTTGATCAACTTTCCTTCTTTTTTTATTCAGATTTTTCTCTTTTGCACGCAAAACTCTCCTCGCTCGCGCCATGAACTATAAATCTCGTCTTTTGTTTAAATGCTCATGCGGTTTTGATTTTGTTGCAATGCGGTTGAATGTCGATGCGTGCTAGTTTTGACTCTACGCTAAACATCGCCACCTGGTGAAAATTTTTAACGTTTTGATTCACCGCTTGCTGCGCCCAATCATAACAATCAGTATTATATGATCGTCGACACGCCGCAACCGATGGCTGTTGCGTACGCTTTGATGTTGCCGCTTTCATCGATAACACGCTCAAATATTGTTTTTTTTAACCTTTCTATACAAACCTGGTGTTGCCATTTTCCTTCTTCGGTTGCTGAAGAATGCGTCAAACACATACGTTTCGTGTGACCTGTGAATGAGGCAGCAGCAGAAAGTTACATAGGTACAACCGACTTTAAGCGAAAGGCACAACAAAGTGTTAAAGAACGCACGCGACGAGTGTGAACAACCGCAGCAGCAAAATTCTTCGCCGCAAAGTTCTTACACTGCTGTGAAACAATGAGGCGCTTGCAGGTAATTTGTTACAACCCTCGATATGAGAGTGTCATGGCAACCTGAACCGAGCTTCGGCGTGACTGGGTTTGTACTTCTCTGCGCAGATGCGTAGCCCGGGGG
>JGI24158J21664_10000776_pt1 | contig 32115 bp, 19 predicted proteins | sample Ectturendosymbi3_FD_21664 | JGI IMG/M metagenome (IMG submission 21664)
ATTTGAAATCGGTACCCCCCCATTTCACGTTTGGCCCACCGGCTGCTGCATACATCCAATACTGTATTTTAAAAATGTGCCCCCCTTCTGGTTTTTGGCCCCTCCTGGTTTTTGGCTCCCCCTGCTGCTAAATCCTGGCGACGAGCCTGAAAGTACGCCTCCTCAACTGTATTTGTCCGCTGCTGCATAGTATATTGATCACTATTATCCATATTGGCGTCACAACAGTTTCCTAGACCGACTGTCTACACCGCCTGAAAAATAAAGCTAAAATTTCTGAAACACAAGGTTGGGAATAAATACACGTTAGGACGTTTTTTTGGACCACCCTGTACTGCATTTTACCAAAAAAGTTTGAAAAATGGCCGCAAGCAAATTCCGCTTCACCACCTGCAAAAGCAGGAGCAGTCTCACATACTCTGAAAGTCGACATCGCAAAAAAAATTTTGAGTATGAAATTAAAGGCACACACGAAGCTCCATACCACATGTTGAAACGAGAAAGCAGTTCTGCGTTTCTTTTCCCTTAAAAGCAAAGACATTTTGAAACACTTGGACATGGTGATCTTTTCCGTCAATAACCACACATAATTATCGCCTTGTAAACGTGTGTGTTGCTGAGAAACAGTGAGAGATGCTTGCGACTCACCTAAAGCGTACAGGTCCACGCCTGAGGTAGCGAAAAGCGGATCAGAGTGGATCAAAGGAATTGGCTGAAAAACAGACTCCCACTCTCCTTTGACATCATTTAAACATTCCATGTATTGATCACGAAGTCTTTCGCCACCACATACGAGATGCCCTTCGTACACATTTCAGCGTAAGTGCTAATCTCTCACAAAAAACGGAATTATCCAACAGTTGTCATGGTTACGGCTTATTTGCCGAACTTCAGTATGACGCGATAGAGAAAATAGAATCTTTGAAATTAATAGTGTTGAGTATTTTGTGACATTTTAAAGGTCGTTCGATTTTTTTTTTCACAAACAAATCTGCGCTCCCAGAAACTTGGAAGGGGCAACAACTCCTTTTGCACCCCTTCCACTGCTACGCGGCTGAACTTACTGAGGCCTTAATAGGTGCTGAAAGGAATCTACCGCAGACTTTAAATACGAAATCGATTTCACGTAACATTACGCACTGTCAGTCCTTAAACAGTATTATACTTGAATAGTATACTATCTGAATAAGATTTAAAGATTGACGATGCGCAGTGTTACGTGACATCGATTTCCTATTAAAAACTTGCCGATAGATTCCTCGCTTGTTTCGCATGTGGAGTGAAGTTACTTGCATGCAAGTTTGAATCATCGCGAAAAGATGAAAGCAGAGCCCAGTCGTCTGATTCCACGAAAGCCTACAGAAACCTGGTGCTTTTAATTGTTGTTTTGTTGAACTGGGCAAGCCGCAACTTCGAGAAGATGCCAGACATTTTCAATTGGAGGAGGGCCGATATTGCAACAAGAGGAGAGCAGCCAATGGTTTTTGTAGGACCTCAAAATAAGAGATTCGTTCTGCCTGCAACAGGATGACTTCACTTTATTCTACGTCACATGATTACGCCTCGCCATATCGACCTCGCTGGTATCCTTAGAAAGGTTGCGCCGAAATGCATTTCGGAAACATTTACGTAATGCTTCACTCAAAGATGTTAACGAATCGAAGCCTTCGCGAAAACGCACCTGCGCTTCAATCGACATTTTACCAGACAGAAACATGTGTTGAAGAATCGTGTCCAGGAGCTTAAATTCTTCAGCCACAAAATATCGCGACGGCAGTCTTGTTTGCAGATGCATGCTACATTAACGAAGCGACACCGCAAAAAGACAACATAACTAAGAAAGTCACCTGCGTAACGTGCTGCAAATTATGCACCTTCTACTTTGACTACGGTACGGCGTGAGATGTTTATTCGCAATCCTTAAAATGGATATGTTTGTCGACGAATTGCGACTGTTCACAGCAACAGGTGGATTAAATTGTGTTAGAGGAAACCGGTTGTTACAATGATTTGTTTCTTTTCGCATGTTTGCATGATTAATAAGACATTTGTAGGAGTGACAGTAAATTTTCCCGGTTTACCGATATCATTTTTTCGTTTAAGACCATTAGCCCTATGCTGTGCTCAGTAGGCAGATTCACGAGAGTGCTGAGTCTTTGCGAAGACATGCGACTTCGTAAGTCTTAATGACATGCGCTTTGGAGAAGCTCCGCTCCGCCTGCGCGGTGGTAACAGGCACGGTCATAAAAGTTCTTAGAAGCTTGAAGCTTTCCAGAATGGCCTCGTGGTAAGGATAAAAAAAAACACTTCCAATTCCCTCAGACTGCTTAAACTGACTTTCCCATGTTGCAGCAGTCGCTTGAACTGATGCATCTCATATTTGAAGAATTCGCTGTTGCAGTGAAATCATTTTCCCACTCTCTGAATTGTGCACTTTTTGCAAAAAACATTTTACTTCCAGGTTTTAGGGACTGGACGCGTGATGCTGGCTTCACTATCACACTTGCGTTTAAGCTCGATCAGCAAGCAACCTAAAATTGGCAAAAATATCTGTTCTGAACGATGACTCTGGTTGTTCCGACGTTATTCCTTTCTCTATAACGACAATTTTTCAGTCACTGTGGCAACATTTTTCGTCGTTTAGTTTCTGTTGCAGGAATTTTCCAACTGGCACAACATTCCGCAGCACTTCTTTCCAACATCTCAAAAGCATTTCCACCTTCGCGTTTTTCTTGGAGCTCTTCTGTGACCACCAAAACATATATCTAATGCTGCAGCGAGGTCTAGATTTTCTGACTGCAAAAATCGGCAAAATCGTTCAGCAATAGTCGCATGCCGGTGATGAAATGCAGCATGCGCACAAATCTTTATCAAGCAAACATAAAATTCCAGTTGCCTCAACTGCTCGTTTTCCAGAATCTTGACACTTGATTTCCTTGTGAGAAGATACTACAGCCCAGATTCTATTCAAAAGAGCCTCGCAACCTGTTACGAGTATCACTAAGTTGTTGAAGCTTTACAGGCTGCTCTTTGGTACAAGTTTCCTTTGCGCTTGGCCATCAATAAGCGATGAACAACAGAGGTAGAAAGCTATATAAACGTTCCACCATATTGAAAAAAATCTTCCGCTTCTAAACTGCTTTGCAAGCATCGATCAAGCAGATGTTCAAGCGATGAGCAGAACAATGAGCTTAAAAGCCAGGGAACGTTTTGCCGCGTATGGTTTTCTGAACGCCGCGTATTGCACCACTCATAACGGCTGCACCGTCATACTCTTGTTCAACTACAGTGGGTTGCTTAGATCTAAACGACAATCTTTAATAAACTTCAGAGTGATTTTGCTAACGCTATCAGCATTTAGTCCAACAGAAGGTCTGCATTCCAAAAATGCTTGCCTGAAAACCATTTTGACAAGGATAGTATCTCAAGATGAAGGACATCATTTCTGTCTTGCGTAACACATACATCTTTCGTTTCATCCACTGTTATTTAAAAATACTCTTCATAATGAACTTCATCCAAGAGACTGTCGCACCAATCCACTAAGAACGTCAATAACCTCATTTTGTAATTCTTTTGGTGACTGGTGTATTTTGCATTTTACTGAGCAGAAGCCATTTTTCATGACGATTTCAACATGTCTAGCTACGCAGTTACAAGATTCGCATAAAATTTCCGGCAGTGGCACTTTCATCAATGCTCGCTTCCCTGCGACCACACATGTTGAGTAGCAGTTAGCGCAAGAACTTCTCGAACTGTTTTAACACAATGTCTATGTTCGTGCACATTTTCCGCGTGAGATTCGCTTACTATCTGATGTGCCGAAGTTGAACCGTCAACCATCCACATAAATTCAGTCCATCGCATCGTTGCCGAATTGTGGGTTTCCGATTTAACGTGTAATTTTAAGCCCGGAGTGGGAATCTTGAGCTTTCTTCCACCTTCGAAAGCCAATGATTGCAAATACAGAATATTTCCTTGACCAAGATGGCGCAAAATGATGGCAAGGAAACCAAAATGTCGTGTCTCCGGTTTGTGAATGCTCCAACCATGGATACTGTTAGAACCAAGGAAACTAAAAATGTTTTTCCTTTCGAGTCACCGCCACCAACACAGCTCTTAGGTTAAGAAGGCAGTTTTAAAAGATGAAATGAGTGTTAAAGTCTGCTCTTCCGAAAACCCCGCAGTGTCGGCCGTGACAAGTTAACAAGACTTCACCACCTTCCACGGTGGATTCACGTTTCCGGAACTGCCTCATCCCAGTCATGTTATAACTGCAGTTTGTAAGACAACCAACTGTTATCTTGTAGCAGTCTTACAGATCCTATCTTATAGCTGCTACGCACCTACTAACGAAGTTGGCAATAACCGTTCAGAATGAAATTGAATTCTTGTTCGGGAGGTTAATATGCTGCATTGACTTCACCTTCAAGCTCTAGATCAGTGCTTTCCAAACTTTTTCTTCCCGCAACACTCTATACAACATGAATTTTGTATATTGCACGGCATAGCTGCATCTCAAACAAACCGAGTGTTGGATTAAGTAGCAATGTTTGTGTTCAGCCAAACCTCAATTCCAAATTGACTTGTTCATTTCTACACGCCTATTGACAGTGGCGTACGCAGAAAATTTCCGAGGGGAGGGCCAAGTTTCGTCACAATCGTGTGACGTCACAAATCAACTTTAGGAAAAGGGCGAAAGGCACGACCATTCTAGGGGGGTCCGAGGGCATGCCCCGGGAAAATTTTGCAAAATTACACCAAAAATACCCATTTTTGTGGATTCTGGAAGAAAGTTTCAGACAATACTGTTTTCACATTTTTTTATTTTTAGGGTCTGAGGGGGGTGGCCATGGCACAGTGGCCTCCCCCCTCCGTACGCTAGTGCCTATTGACCTTACTAAAGTTTTGCCACTAAACTCACTGAAGTCAGTGAATGGACAGAAGCTCACAGGAAGGTTTAAGGCAGTGGTTCTTAAACGGGGGTACACGTACCCCATGGGGATACGAAGCACCAAAATTTTTAGGCATACATGCCCTGAAAATTTTAAAGATGTGTTGTCGATTGTTGTGAGTGAAGTGAACTTTACCAGAGGCCAAACCTTGAATCACGGTCTGTTCAGAGTTTTCTGTAACGAAGCTTAAACTCAACACAATGTTCTTCTTTACTACACGAAAGTGCCGTTGCTATCCCGTGGTCGAGTGCTTAGTCGTGTTCGTGGGCTGCGCAAAGAAATCGAGCAGTTCCTGAGATACGGAGGTAGTGACATAGCACAGCACCTTGAAAATAAGTTCATTATGTCTCTGGCATAGGCCACCTTTCAGATATATTCAGCCACCTCAACGACTTAACACCTCCATTCAGGGAACGGCGATGAACATGATCAAAGCTAGGGAAACGATCACTGCCTTCACTAATAAACTTTCAAGCTGTATTTGTCTCATTTGATCAGGAAACTATGCCAATTTTCTACAACTTGATGTAGTTTCCAATGGAAAAATATCCTTACCCATTGTCATTAAAATATAAAAGCATTTGCAGGTGTTATACGGCAATCCTTCCACAGATACTTTCAGCCAGGATTTCCGTTTCACACGGTTGGATGGAAAACCCATTTGTTTTGAACCTAAAATCTACGGATGACAATGGTGGAATGAAGGAAGATCCAGTTGAAATGAAAGCCAGCAGAAAAATTAAAATGAATTTCCATTTAATGCAGTTAGATACTTTCTGGTGCACGCAACTCAACGCTTGCCCGCAGTTAGCTGTATGTTAAAGCGGTTTCTCGGCCCGCAGTATGTTAAAGCGGTTTCTCAACTCTCTTACACCTCAAAAGTAAGGCCAGGAACCTTTCAGAGCCTGATGAAGAAGACGTGCGAGTGGCTATCTCCAACAAAGAGCCTCACTGCAGCACGATCATTGAAAAAAAAAAACAAACAAAAGAGCCATTAACTATGTTTGATGGTTGGTGTACTTTACTGTAAATTCATTGTTCTTGTTATAACGTTGCAATGAAATTGTGTTAGTATCAATTACTATTTGATTTCAGACAAGGGGTACCAGAAAATTTGACGAAAGCTCAGGGGGTACGAGTGCGTAGAAAGGTTAAGAACCACTGGTTTAGGGTACATTACTTACTGCTCAGTTACCTGCTATTCACTTTTCACTCGTCACAATAACGCACACACTACACATCTAGCGTGATCCTTGTCAGTCCATCTAAGCTCGTCAAATGCCAGCGGCTTTGCAGCTAGTTATTTGAGCTAGCCAACTAAATTTCACGATTAACTCCACTTGAGAAATTTGACATACGTTTACAAATCTAGTTCACTTCGCATACCAATTAAAATGTATGGAAAGGAAAAAACAGTTCAACACGATTAAACGTTGCTATTGCTAAAAAATTACGTGATTTGTTACTGCTTGCAGCGCTCTTCATGCATTGACTACACAGGAAACGAACGCAAACTTACCACAATAGTCCGTGATTGCAAAGCGGTAGTATGCGTGCGACACAGATGCAGTTTTGACACAATGAGGGACATCCCCTGCCGGATCAAAGCATTCCACAGATGAGGTGTTGCCTCCCACAATATAAATAAGGCCTAACAACAAAAATTCAACGATTCAGAAACATGCCAGATGAATAGTTCGCAAAGAAAAACTCAATTACAACATATTCAAAGAAACACCTTCAACATTTGCGATAAAACTGATATCAATACTAATACATCATACCATTGTGGAATGTTGCCTTTGCGCCACAGCGTTCATCGATGGTAGATCCTACTTGTTTCCACCTGGCGCCTGGTTTACTGTGATGCAGACTGAGAATTGACCTGGGACGCTCATCCCCTCCAATGACGTACAATTTATTGCAAGCAGCCACAACGCAGCCATCGCTACAATCATGAGGAAAATCCTAGAAACGAATGCCACACAAGGGGTAAAACCGCTAGAACTGAGAACATTTGATCGCGGTGAACAAATTTCGCATTCCTAAAAAAACTCGCATCGCTTGAAGCAGTAACAAGCAGTACACACTGCTGACTTACCATATCTCGAAAGATATTGAAAAAAATTGTGAACTGTCGTCCTAGTCAGGTGCGTATGAATAGGGTGAGATAGTGGGATATTATCACACGACCTTTTCGCCAGAGGGACAATATATGCACTCACCCACCTGGATTTGCCTCACAGCAGTTTGTACCAGGCCACAACCAGTCAAATAGCTCGTGTGCACAGAGCATTCTATTTTCACATTTCTTTATTAATTTCACCAAGCCGATGTGGAAACACAACAGAAGTCGGCTCGAAGAAAGTCTACAAGTTTCAAAGGTTTTCAGAACCGTGCTCTCCGCTAATAGAGTTTCACTAAACGTCAAAATCCATTCTCTCTGCCGTAAACATGACATTCTGCCTGCAGGCAACAATACGTTTGGTCATCCCCACCCCTAGTCACGAAAAGAAATGTACGCCCTTGGTCTCAGTTAACGCTGAATCACCGTTTTGTGTCTTTACATCAACTGTATGATGGTTTGCCTCAACCTGAAATGTCTACATATCTAATGAACCCAGGATAAAGTATAACTTTAAAATAGTTATACCTTAATAGATGTGCAATAGATACGTATTATTTGTCCTGCACATATAAGCCAAAGCGTGCTACCACAAAAACTACACTGCGGGCAGAAGCAGTTTAAAGAAACTGGAACCGATCTACTTTCCAGTGATATAGTCCTCACTTTTAACCCCAGAGACCGATATCAGTCAACAAAAAACAAGAAGAAAACAGAAATATGGACGAAATAAGACCCGAGATTTAAAAATTTTCAGATAGAAAGTGATACCCAGATTCATTTCCAGTATTTAAAGAACTAATTTGCTTAATTTTGTACTTTATTGCAAACAGGATTTAGCAGGGCTATGTCAGAGCGAAGCCAAGTTTGCCACCAGGTTTTGCGTAACTACTTCCGCAATTCTCGCGAAGCATTGAGAAATGGTTGTCAGCACTTTTTATCTTCAAATTTATGGAAGTGCATCTAACTTTGCCTAAGGATGAATTCAAAAGTGAGCAGGTTGAGCTACTGGAGATTTACTTTTTAAACAATCCAAACCATATTTACAGGGGGCATTTTCAACCAACTTCTGTCTGTTTAAGAAACTGTTGTAAGTATCGCTAGTCTCGAGACAAAGGATTTGATTGCATTCTCCAAGGCCGAGACTTGCGTCTTGCGAGACCAAGACGGGACCAAACTCAATCACGGCCATTATCTCACAGGTTTGATTATTATCTCACAGGTTTGATTATTATCTCACAGGTTTGATTATTATCTCACAGGTTTGATTATTATCTCACAGGTTTGATTTTTATGCCAATATTACGTCCGTTACGTTCTTTCAGATTAGAATATGCTGCTTTACCGATACCACAACCTTAAGACCTAGTGATATAGTATTTTCAAAACTGTAAATACCTGTATTTCTAAAACCTTGAGTAAATTTCTGAAGAAAACACGCTGGCAACCACTTAGAAACTACAGTAGTTCTGCATGCAAACAAAAGATTTCCTCGAAGTTCGCATGCGGCGTATCTAGTGTTACTGTGGATCTTACACTGAGCAATTCAAACGTACATGGTGAAGCGAGTAGAAAAAACAAATCGCTTTAGTATTGAGCAAATAAGTCTCAAACATGCCGTCGCGTGTGGAGTGAATTCAGTAATATAAAATCCGTAAGTATCACAGGTAAACAAGAAGCTACAGTTATCCGCTTTTTTTCTCATCGAAAAGCTAGAAGCGCGCTTGGATGTCGGTTGCTTTTGGCATTTTTGCGGCACATCTTTACATATTCATCATCTAAAAGCCCAGCCATATATCTTCACGACTTTTTCTTGTTTCTCTTTTACCTCCAAGCAGGCCCGTTACCAGCTTGGGACACTAGGGGGAGAGAAGAATTTTCTGAGAGGGACCCATAATCTTTAAACTATGTTCAATAGTTTGAAAGTATCTCCAACACATTTTCCAGGAGGGCAAAAAAAATTCTAGGGGGGCTTGGCCCCCTTAGTTACGGGCCTGCCTTTAAGTGTTGTTCTTATGGGACGTCGCCATGTATTGGCATACATTCTCAAATGAATAGAGCTACCCTTCTCCCCACTATAGCTGATTTAGCCTGCTTCCTGCTATTTTAGCAGACAACTCGTCAAAAACTTTCTTGTGGTTGCAGAGTGATCGGTATCTTTTAACCGGACATTACAAATCTGACCCGTGGTCAGTCTGGCAGAGATGGCACCGATCGATTATGATCCCGTTTGAGCGGTACGCTGAGGATGATTTGGAGGCATGTTCAACGTTTTTAAGCGGTTTGTATTTACTGGACCGCTGCTGTTCATCAACACAAGGCAGATTTGCGCCGAACTTAGAGCACCTTTAGAGAAGCAAAGTTGTTTTAGACATATGACAGTTAGACAAACCTAAGTAGATTATAACTGGATGTATCATGCTAAGGATGGTATTATATCTTGTCTTAAACACATTAAACATTAATTGATACAAGGCTATAGGTAGGATAAAAGGTTGTTTGCGCATAGGATTCACTTGCGATTGGCTCACTACCGCTAGGCTGTAACTTATCAATAGCTGAGTGAAAGTTGGCTATGATAGTTAGTTTATACATGTGGGCCTATTCTTCTACAACCAATTTGAGAAATTTGGATCGCATGTGGAAAATCACCGTAATATGTGACAGGAGAAAAAAAAACTAAATTACGCGAGTCATGTATTACGCACCGTTTTCAGATTTTATTACCACGCTGACAAGGTTAGGCTAGTCTTTTTAGTTGACGTCAAATCTATTGTGGTATTAAACGGCTTAAAAAGTGTTAACTACAGGTGTTTTCTAGTGGTGGGGTTAGTTTTTTCATAAATAATAAACAATTTGTTAAAAGCTCAAGCCTTCCACGATGATTACTCATGTAGGCTAATAATGCGTGTAGTTTGTTAGTTTGGAATTTAAACCTTAAGAGATATGTTGCTACGTTTCCCAAAGCAAGTTGTTCATTTGAATTTCGTAATAAGTTTGATTCAAAATACAGTTATTATGTAACAGTCAATAATTCCAGTTTTGGTGTCTGCAAATGCTTAAAGATCTGGTCATGAATATTTGATTGAAAAATAATACTTCCGCCAGGTTCCAGACTTGTGTTTCTGTATTGAAAAAATTAGCAAGTACAGATATTTTGAGACTTACACTATTGCTCGTCAGTTTTTAAATTAGTTAAAAACTAGATGTTACACAACTAAGGTACGTAAAGAAAACAGAGATTTATCACTAAAGGGTTAAAAGCGAATTTTGCATTTATGAAATTGGCTGTGCAATCAGATAATATAGTCTGTTTGAAATCAATGCATGTGTAATCGTGTTTGAGACCAAATATTGCATGTGCTCTGACACTGACACATTTCCATTCAAAAAGAAACAAAAATCAAGAAGTCTTTACAAATTTTTTATCAATCCAAACCTCTTTTTCCATTGAGGATTAATCTAGTTTCGGGTTTCCGGACAACAGCCACCTGTCTGTTATCTAAGACTGAAGAAGAGAGTTAGTCGAACCAGCAACATCCAACTGACGCGATTTGACAAGGATATATGAATGAAATACTTTTCCAAAAATCTATGGAAATTTTGAAAAGAGCAACTCGTGATGAGCAGCCATTGCCTTCAACCGAGTTTGTTTTTCAACTTCCACCCAATTAGAAATTTTTTGTTTTGTAAGGGTGAGCAAATACACATTAACTTCGCAAACGTGGACCATGGGCGGTATGGGTTGCTGGAATGACTCTTGAACACCGCCTACGGGCAGTTACGGATTGAGTACAGTGGGTTGTGGTGTTGGTCCTGACTAAGAAAATGTTGGACCGTACCATCTTTGTAACGTGGCCCTGCTAGCGGTAACGGAGAATTTTCCACACCAATTCAAGTTTTCCCAACCGGGTTACACAACCTCACGCACAATAATAGCACGTATATGGTGTAAGTGCCAGTAGACAACGCAGTTACACGTCAATATTTCGAAAGCACTGAAGCAGGACCACACGTTTCGGTTCCTTTTTCAGCAGCAAAGCGAACTAAGCTCAGGTGCAGGCCTGACTTGCCACAGAATTAGTTGGACGAATTCCTGTGTAGCAATTGAACGGGAGTGTTTTCATTGATTCGCTTTGCGATTTACATGCACAAGCAACTCGATCGACTTAGTAAACATTTTGATATAACTCATAAAATCTCTTGGTTTCATGTTTCATTACGATGACACGCATACTCACCGGTAAATCAGAGAACAGCATCGTTTTAACATCAAAAAGCTTGATTCTACGCGGTCCATGAAACACAAACAGGTTTGCTTCTGCAATTGAAAAGTTTTTCTTCATAGTTTTTTACAGTTCTTAGTTCAAAATTTAAAAGTTCTTAACAAATTTTCTTCATTGAAACCGATAACCACAATTTCGATGCATTTGTCAAGGCTAGACAATGCACTCACAATAAAATGCATGTTATTCAGTGAAGCGTGACCAAACAAACACAATGGTATGATAACAGTATCACANAAAGGTTTCCAAACAGTATTTAATGACATAAAAATATTATAATTTTTCTCCATATTGTGTATCTGTCACTGCTTTTCTGCAAGCAACTGCAAACAAGCCCAGGCATTAAAGTGGCAGCCATTTGCAAGACTAAACAATTTGCAGGGACTAGCACATTTTCTGCAGCACTACATTTCAACGTATTGTTGTTACACAGAAACTCACGGCCAGATTTGCTTTCATTTGTGCTGAAACCTGTCAACAAAGGCAGAAACACACGTTGGAATTGCTTTATCGGAAATGCATGCTGACAATAAAGAATTTTCTAAGATTTTTAACCAATATGAAAACTAATATTACTGATTTTGTGGTAATACTTGTAAGATAAAAATCATTGATACTGAAACTTTCGCAAGAGGAACTGCATCTAACTGTTACTATCATATAGTGTTACTGCTATCACACAGCAAAACTGCTATATGCACTAAAAACTAATTTCAAAAAAACGCAAGCCTATAGAAATTAATAGACTCAGCCTTGTCAGCAACAACATATACATCAAAATTGATTTCTGCAGCAAAAACTTCTTGCTGACCGAATATATACATTGTTTTTACGGTATTCGCTGATAAAATTATACAGAAAGCACTGCATATGTGGAAAAAATATTTGCAACACCAAAGACAACTCTCTGTAGTGGTAACCAGTCCAGTCGACAGCAATTTTAATAGTCAAAACATGCCTGATCTTGGAATTGTTATAATTGCACACAGTTCGTGACTCATGTGTGTAATACTGACTGATTTGGTAAATAGATAATACTACAGCATGAATCATGAATGAATTTTGCTTCCTAGTACCAAACTGAGACTGACTGCACCTGACGTGTAACCATGGGCGTCGGAAGGATTTTTTCAGGGGGGGAGGAAATGTTGGATTTTTCCAGGGAGAGTCAAAAAGATTTCTAAGGAGGGGAGCCAAAAGTGGTGAAATATCATTTTACATACTCGAAACTATGAAAACATTCTTTTGCTAGAAATTTAATAGAAAAAATGACCAATTTCAAAATCCAGGGGGGGCTAAGACCCCCACTTCTGACGCTCATGTGTATAACTGTGCTCAGTGATGCCACAGAACGTTTCAAACTACTAGTGTTGGAGAACATGTATTAACGTAAAGTACATTAAACCCAGAGCAATCTTAACGAATGTAATGTAACTTTTCTTTTTGGTAGCCAGTGACTCCCAACGTTTTAAGAGATCGCTTATGGTCTGGACGTCGATTAGTATTGCAAGTAGCAAAATGTGCTAATTTTAGATAGTTGTTTGCAACGAAATTAAGTAAGCCATACAAATTTTAAGTATTTGACAATTTAGCATTAGAGGTCTCACCTATTTGATAATTTAGCATTACAGGCCTCAAACGTCAAAAAATGTTGAAATGTTGGCCGAACCCAGCTACCAGCTTCACATGGTTCATTTTATAGCTTTATCTAACATTTTAGATTTATCAAATTTATTGCAAATTTTCTTTGCCTAATTTCATCCGCATTTTGCAAAATTGATGCATTTCATACTGTCTGAAACCACTTCAGCAATACAAGTAATGTCTTCAAGAAGAATAGATGAAAAAATGGGTTTGTGGTCTTAAAGATCTTTCTGTTATCTATCCATATTTGTAATATGTTGTTCGAATTTTAACTTACCTTCGATTTTAGCACCAACAGGAGGAGGAAGTTTAAGACGCAAAAGCAATTGTTCTATCAAGAAGTCTTTGCAAGTATGGCTTTCTGTGATAAGCGGCTGTGAAGTTTTAAAAAAATGCAATCCTTAAAAGCAAGTAGTATTCAAGACAACAAACACCAACGTCACAGTCATCTTGCCCTGAAAACATTTATTGCTAAGTGAAGCAAAAAAGTGTGTAAAATTAACTTATCACGGAAAATGAAATCATTGCGTAGCATTCAAAATTTCTCACGCAAATTCACGTTAAAATCAAATCAGTAATTCAAGTAACTACTCTCCACATGTGAGACAAGCAAGGAATCTATCGCAAATTTTTATAGAAAACTTGATTTCACATAACACTATGCATCCTCAGTCCTTGCATCTGCAAGCAATGCTAACAGATGAAAGGTTGAAAGGCTTTTAAAAACGAGGGCAAAGAAAGCAAAAAATGAGTGATTGAAATAAAAACAGTAAGATAAAACCGTTGTGGTTAAAAATAACAATCAGATACCCCCAAAAAATCATTTTTTCTGAGTGTGTGCCATTCTGAGTGTTCTTTGCATGTATAATATTCACAATGTAACATTAAAACTAATCTTTTTTTGACGATGTTCACATTTTGATTGCTGTGGATTGTTTGTAAAAGTGTCTGTATTTTACTTGGAAATTTCTGTAATTTGTTAGATATACTTTTAAGTAGTTTTTTATAGTATGGTTTAGAAGAAAGATTGAACTGCACCAACATTTGTCACAGCTTCTATGTAAAGAACTGGCAATGACGCCGCAAGGATTGTTGATGTCGCAATAGAGAAGAAACAAGCTTAGCGATCATGTTTCATAAAAAGTGGTGTCTAGGTGGTGCACAGCAACATGTTGAGGTGGAGCACAGCTACAAATCGATTGACGTGAAATTCTCATAACAGCTGCTTGACACAAACTTATATCACTCCGAGAGGTAACCAGGTTTATGGGAATTTCAGACCTTCCAAGCCCATTAGAGCAATTCGAACGATTAAGGTTGTGTGCAGTGTTTCCTTCATGCAAATATACTATTAATTGCTTTTCTATCTAACAGCTGTTAGCAACATTTTCTGGAAACAGAGAACATTTATGATCAGAAACACAAAAGCTGAACAACTGAGATGTGAACAGGCCCGTAACCAGCTTGGGACACAAGGCAGGGTGCTGAGTTTTATGAGGGGCCCAAATTTTTTAAACTATATCCAATATTTACAATGTCCAACAGCCGACAAATTTTTCCAGGGTAGCTTAATGGCTTTGCCCCCGGGTTATGGGCCTGGATGTGAAAGTCCCATCTTTTGGTGTGTAATTCATTGATTAACACTGTCTGTTGCAGCCAGAAGATTAGCGCGCAGTTGCAGCTCACTAATCAGAATTACAGTTGCACTTTTGCGTACTGTGAATAGTGTAGACACAAGGGAAAAAGTAACTCGTAGTGCTGTCACTGACCCACAACCAATATAGCATGCAATATGTCACCCACAATGCCAAGGTAATCTAGAAACTCCTAGATATTCCTAGCCCAGTGGAATTTCTAGATGTCCGTATCACAGCGCAACCAATCAGAGATCGACGCCACTGACCACTAGCGACACTCCAGAGGGAGCACAAAACGAGAATAACAAAACTGATGTAAACTGAATAGTTACTGTCAGCTCGATATCACACTACAAGCGGCTTTTTCAGACTCCAACTAGATGCCTATCATCATGCAGCAACTGAAAGTAACACATTTTAACAATAAACAAAACAAAAAACACCACAAATCCAAAGTACTTGTTTAGCAGCTTCTTCTAACTTTCTCAACGGGAGCAAATAAAGCTTGAGAGTCCGAAGCAAGTCCTCAAATGCACTTTTTCTCTCAGATCTGTCATGTTCAGCCCACTTGACAAAACTGTCATAAGCCAGCTCCTCATAATCTCTCTAAAAATCGTTTTACAATATAAATGCAACATCATGCAAATGTACAGACTACCAAAATACATAGATAAAAATTGCTATTAGGATGACAAATTTGGTGCAATGGAAAAGACACAGATAAAGAAAAAATCGTTTTATGAGGAAATTAGTGACACAGACACACCTTAGTTTTTTTGTCATACATATGAAACATGAAACAATACAACCGACAAAACATTGCAAACATGGAACAGCAAGTGAAACGTCACACCACCAATTCTTGATGTATTTTACCTATTTGCCAAATCCATTTTCCCTGAAAAAATTGCCATCATTGTGTGAGTGTTTTGTCATTTGAGTCATTCTCAACAAGCAACTAAAATCTACACTGCACTACTTTTGCTTCTCTGTCAACTTTTTGCAGCATGTGGGAAAAATCAAAGCATTCATGCTCTTTCTGTCTGTTTGCATTTACCAAATTTATTTGATTTAAGTCGCGGCTTATACTTTTTTTAATGATTTCGTGTGGCTCATAAGAAAGGGCGGCTTACATTTCTTATTTCTTTACCTTATCGAAAGGTATAGATGACACGCACTCTTTGCTTGGTCAAGTTTTTTGACCAAACTCTCTTTTCGCATTCTTTTCTCTTCAGCATCAAGTGCATATTCATCACACAAGGGAGTATGATGAACAGAATACCAAGAGTTGCCAATTAAAAACGAAATGTGCTAGTACGCTAAAGTATCTCAGATGCTTAGGTAGCCTATGTGCAATTGCGGCTTACACTCATTTTTTAACACCATTTCGTATGGCTTACAATCAAGGGTGGCTAACAATCAAATTAATATGGTAAGTCTTGAGCTTTCTACAAAAATGTTTCACTTTGCTTTAACACCACATACCCGCAGATCAACTTTGGCAATGAACATAAAACCTGTTTCATCTATGACAGGAGTGGGGAAACTATTTCCTATCACAGGTCGCATGATCTGTGCACTATCGCTGGCGGGCCGCAAAATCAATTAATTTTATCCTAAAATTCTAACATTATCGAACAATGAAGAAGAGTGGCTTCTCCAGACTTATCATCAAAGTGCCTGCTTGTCATGGAGCTTCGTTTTGACGCAATTTTACACTGACTTGGGCAACGAAAATTCTGATCTGGGCCGTATCAAATGTTCACACAGGCTGCAGGTTCCCCACCCCTGATCTATGACATCCACAAACGTGATTATACATCTTAACAATTTATTGCTCATCTGAAATATTGGCATCACGAAATAGGAACCAACAACTTTTCACACAAAATCTTACTTTTGACTTTCTGCTTTCCAACACGGCCAAAACATCTTCCAGAGTGAATTCTTTAAACTCTTGCTGATGTACGATATTTTCAATATTTGTTGAAACAAATATTTCTGCATTTTTTTTAAGAGTCCGTTCATGATACATATCCGCCGCTGCTTTGAGACTTAATATATTTTCTGTTTTCATTCCTTGCACGAAAAACTGTATGCAGTGTTCCTTCAGAGCTTAAAAGATAAATTACAAGTGTAACAAATCAAAAAGGTGGTTTTAGTCCAAGCCACATGTTTCTAAGAATCAAAGATAAATGCAACATAAATCTTAAAGAATACAGACATTACTGTGATTTCACTAGTTTAAAGCCTGAAAACTAGCATATCATACCATCAATTTGCAGGTAATCAGATATGGTGAGCAGCTGCATGGCATTATTTTTGTTTACTGTTATTCTTGCTGTATAAATGTATTCCATAACCAATATCATTCCATCAGCATCAACTTCTTTCAAAACTATTTTTCGCTCAGTTTTCTCCTTCATCTGATAAAAAAAGTTATTTTTCTTTCTATATGATTCTTAAGCTCAGTACTTCTGGCAGAGAAATAACTCAGTACCACACTAACGATTTAAACTTTAAATTTACATTAAACAGCTATATCCTTACGTATTAAGGACGTGCTTCCCAAAGACAGCTTGCAAATATGAAATCTGTTTGTTGATTTTCCTTATATTATGACCTATTAAATTATGAGCATTACAAAAAAGTTGTGTAATACTCACACCTTATAACAACACACAATTTCATTTTTCCAAAATACTTTATATGATGGTATAAAAATTAAAAAATACCAATAGCCATAGTAATGAAAATACCAATAGTCCTAAACATCCAAAATACCAGTAGCCTCAAGATTGATAGACAAGCTCAGTTTATATCACTTTACACTGGATGAACAAACATGTAACTTCATTGTGCTGCCTAAGGATCTCAAACTCAACTGCATTGCAAAATATCAACAAAGAATTAGAATTGCTACATTCAATTTTAATTTTGCCTGATTCAGTGGAAATGCCATTTGACAGTAAACAAAACCTGTAAATAACAGTAACTGGAAGGCTTGTTTACCTATTTTGATGAAGTACACCAAACATACAAAGCTTCCTGCATGCCTGCAGGCACTTAAAAGTGCCTTAAAAGGGTAAAATTGTCCATTGCTCAACAATTCTATATTCATATCTGCCTTGCATTCTGTTGAATTCAACATCTACGATTATTGCCAGTCATTAACCACTCAAACAGCGAACAATTCCAAAAGATTTTTTGAATTTTGATCAGTACAATGTTTACTGGACCCAATCTATGTAAACCTTTCCCAACCAATTTTGCCTTTCCCAAACCTTTCCCAACCAACAAAACAGATTTTTCCCACCATAACTTCAATTTGAAGGATTTACTTATCATAATTCAAAACTTACATTCATCCAGTAAAGTATTCCCACAATTTTTGGCAGCTTTGCACCAAAAAGTGTAAACCTAATGTAGAGGATACCTAATAACAAGACAATTGCAAGACCACACAGAACACATTGACAGGAGTTCTAAATCTCCTTACTTCAACTGAGTTGACCCTGTGTTTAACAAAATATCTGACACTGACAAACAATCACAATGTTGGACTATACAAGCATCTTAGTCCCAAAGTGTGCTTAAGCAGCACACTGTTTTGAAACATATAATACTAAAACACAACCTTAACTACAATGATAACAACAGTGAGCATGAGTACACACAAATAGCTGTTTATACCCATTCAATGGACCAAACTTTTTCAAACTCTGAATGTTTATCAAAAATATGTATGGAAAGGTATTGCCTAAAAACCTTTCAGAAAATCAACTCAAGCTTTCGCAGAAGTCTTATCAAACACCAGCATATCCCACTATTCATAATCCTCTGCATTTTCATTGAACTGTCCACCATCTTTTAAACCAGGGATCTCCAAACTATGACCCGCGGGCCAAATCCAGCCCATGCGGCCATTTCATCTGGCCCGCGAAGACATTTTGTCAATAATGAAACAATAATATACTTACAAAAATTTTTTATTTGGTAGAATGTAACATATCCCAAAACAATCACATTATGCAAGATGTCCGGCCCTTGGAATGTTGCACAATAGCTTATGTGGCCCTCCAATGCAAAAGTTTGGACACCCCTGTTTTGAATGTTGGTTGCAAACAGGGTTTCTTTCAAGTGGACACCATCTGGCACCTTCATCTATTTCTGACAACATGTGTTGAACAAAGCTAAATGATTCAGCTTTTTATATATAGAATGATTTGTTTTTTTTATATATTTTTTTCAGTAATTTTGATTAAAAGCAAACCAATAGCCAAGACCACTAACCATACTTTGCATTAACATCATTTTCTTCTTCATTCACATGTGAGTGATGAGCAACTGCCGTACAAAACACTAGAATTAAAAAAAGCTTTGCTAAACATGGAAAGCATCAAGGGTACATGTTGCCCAATTGCAAGGCCTACATATGTTGAAAGAATTCCAATCACATGAACTTGAGAAATCATAAAAAAAAGATTTCCATGGATTGAAAAATCTTCCAAAGTATATATGTGACTACAAAGGAAAACTTTACAAATGTAACACAGAGAATAACACAATCAGTGTAAGCACAAAAATGTATACTTTGATTTTAAACATTTTGTCCAACATCTTTGAGAGCTGTCCAATGACACAACGATGTCCAAGAAACTCCTTATCACCCACACAAAGAACAACATCACAGTAGTTATCCTCCAAGAGTCTTTCCCTGTCAGTACATTATCAAATATTTAAACAAAAAACAATGCCAGTAAAAAAACTTACTTTGAAACAGAAAGCAACTTTAATGCACTTTGCTGCACAATGATTTTCTTAATCTTTGAATGGTACCAACGAATTTTACACAAAATTTTGAGCAACATAAGTAGAGATCAGATAAATATCACCTCAAATCATGATTGTTGTATCTACAACTGACATGTCATCAGTGTAAAATGATACAGTGGAAACTGCTCAATAGAACACCCTCGGGGATAGCAAAACCTGCTCTAATAAAAGGTTGCTTTTTATCCGATGAGAACTTTTTGCAATAAAAATAGGGTGTCTATTGTCATTCACACTAGAGGTTCACCAATACACATATACATTTCAATATCAGGGTACTGTATTTTATTCTCGTTGTGAGCACTGTACACAGTATTGTAAAAAGAAAAGTTACTGTATTTTTGCAATATTTTTGTCATAATCTATTGCACAATAGCTGTTGTGGTGGTCACTGTTCACTCTTGCCTCTCTTCAGCACAAAAGATCTGGTCGATTTTTTACTGTATTGCTTCATTTTTGTGCTAACTGCATGCAAGCCATGGTGCTGCTGCACGTCTAACTGCTCTAATAAGCAGTGTGACTGCTCTAATAAGTGAAAATTTATAAGCTGCTTGAATAAGCAACATGCTTGAATAAGCAATATGCCGAAACTGCTTGAATAAGCAATATGCTCTACTGTATAAGCCGATGCTCTATTAAACGGTTTCCACTGTATTGGCTATGCAGCACTAAAGATTTCAGATTAGCCTAACTAAAAGGTTATCACTTTTAACAATTTTAACATGTTTCAAGATTCATAGTCTTATGCATTCAATTAAAAAATTTATGCCACAAATGAAAGTACTGATGTCTACATCAGTGGTTCTTAACCAGAGGGGATCGCCTTCCCAGGAGGTGAAAACAAATTTCCATAAGGGTGTGAGCCCTTCCTTGCCTTAAAGTTTGATCAATTAATTTAACAATAAATACATTCTTTTATAGCTTATTTAAACTCAGGGGGGCTTGAAACAAAGGACAATTACTCAAGGGAGGCGTTGTAGAAAAAAGGTTAAGAACTACTGGCCTACATGTTACCCAATAGTAAAAACATCCATCGAAGTATGCAGTGTAAATTGTTTTGATGCAAAACTGTAACAATGCAGTCAATTTAGAGTTATGTTGTGGAAGAATTTTGGCGTTAAAGCAAAATATAAACAATTTATTAAATTTAGAGATTAAATCCAGGAAATTTACTGAGTGACAGCTTCATGGATGTGTTCCAACAAAAACAAAATACATAAAATTTTGCTGCATGTCTTTATGTTACATGTATATGTCTATGTCTGCTTTATTCACATTTTTGGAAAGTCCTATGACAGTAGTTCCATACTGGGGGTTCCCAGACCACTGGGGGTCTGAAACAAGATTTTTGGGAGTCCAAAATGCAACTCAAGGGTGAGAGTTAGTGTGTTCTTGGATGTACGTTTTTTTTTCCAAAAGAACTGCAATCTATTTGCAGCTTGTGCTGTTACTCAAAAAACATCACCCAGCGTAATCATTCCAGCTAACGTTAACAATTCAATTGCTAAATGCATGCATCATTATTATTTTGGCTTTAGGGTGAGGTTACCATGCTGTAGATGGCCACTGATGCGACTGTAAGAGCACTGCACGTCCAATAGGCTGTACCAACATTGGGCGAATGTCACAGATCTCTACGTAAAGTGGTCAAAAGTTGCAGTTGGCCTCATCATTCACAAAAATGACAAAAAATGTTGTATCAATTGTTGTTTAACGCCTCCTTTATGAGAGTTTCCATGAAAACAACCCAAAAGGTAGAAAATTGCAAGATCTCAATAACTGAAAGTGCTAGAACAATCTTTTTTTTAATAAACCAGAACTAACATGTTCTTATATGCATAATACATTTTACTTGCATGTTTAATATGTTTTTTGAGATATTTAACACATCCGGCCGCTTTCGGGGATTTCCGAGAAAAAACACCGAAATGCACGTGGCTTTACACAGGAATTTCTCTGGTCCGGTATGGGTTACAGACCTGGTAAAAGTGTCAAAAGACATGGCAAGTCTCTTAGTCTGCACTTGAAAAAAAATTTTTGGTTGGGGGGTGCAAATTTTTTGTGAGTGATGTCATAAATGGAGGACTTCTAGACCACCTTGGCCCACTTTTCCTGGCCCTGGGCACCAACCGTTAGTTGGTAGTATTTCGCTGAAGTTTTTATTGGAAACTAGGCTACAATCCAAGTCTTTTGATACTTGGATGCATGCTACGGTTTTGGGTTCAAAAGTTATGATCTAAACTAATAAAAATATTAGACTAATTTGCTAATTATATAATTAAATAATTTGTTTATTTTAGATCATAACTTTTGAAGCAAAAAAACATTAGAAAGTCAATCAAAGGCTCAGTAGACTCGGACTCGCGCCTAGTTTCCAGTGAAAACTTCAGCAAAATACTTTGGCCTAGCGGTTGGGCCCTAAGCCAGGAATCATGAGCCAAAATGATTCAAAACTACTTCACTTATGGCATCACTCACAAAAAATATGTAACCCCCAACCAAAAAGATTTTTTCAAGTGCAGACTAGAAGACTGGCCAATCCGTTTGATCCATTGAACAGCTTTCTAATGCAATCGGCAGAGGAGCTATGGAGTTGGTAAGGCAACCGAAAACTGTTTGTTTTAGGCCGAAATCTAGGTACGAATATATCGTACACCGGCTCTCAAAGTGTTAAGATCTTTTGATTTTTCGATCATTTTAGGCTAAGTTTTCGATTTTTGATGCTTACTGGTACGTTTATAAAACTCAAGTCTTATAAAAAATCTTGTTGAACATTGTAATCCACAATGTAATAATCAGCTGGAAGCTTGATGTGTGCATTTTGAAGCACACTGTCATAAAGTTTCTTTGTTATAAAAATCAACAAATGATATCCGGTAGAAAATGTTTGCATTAAGGAACGTTATGCATAGGAATACTATCACTGAAAGCTGACCACTGTAGGTGATTACGCTAGAGAGCTGTTCAAACTGTAAAAAGACTTGGCAAGTCTTTGAGTCTGCAATAAAAAAAAACTTTTGGTTTTGGGTTTCAGGTTTTTTATGAGTGATGTCATAAGTGAAGTAGGTATTTGGCCATTTTGGCTATGTTTACCTGGCCTAGGGCCCAATCGCTAGATGGAAGTATGTCCCTCAAGTTTTCATTGGAAACTAGGCTAGAATCTGAGTCTTCTGAGCCTTTGATTGCCTTTCTAGCGTTTCTGGTTCAAAAGTTTTGATCTAAAATAAACTAATTAATTATCTAATTATGGAATTTATTATTTGTTGTTTTTAGGTCATAACTTATCAACCTGAAACCCAGCAAGTCATCCAAAGTATCAAAAAACTTGGATTTTAACCTAGTTTCCAATAAAATCTTCAGCAAAATACTACCATCTAGCAGTTTAGGCCCAGGGCCAGATGAAGTGGGCCAAAGTGGCCTAAAAGTTTATGACGTCACTCACAAAAATCCCGAATTTTTTTTTCATTTCAGACTCGAAGATTTGACGGGTCTTTTAAGGTTTGAACAGCTCTCTAGCATAATCAGAGCTGGAGTTATGTTCCCACAAAGACATGTGCAAACTGCTGGATTTTAGGCTGGAATTGCTCGGCAGCTAAAGTGTTAAACAGATCTTTTGAAAGCACAGCATCGCAGGCAGATTCCTCAAAAGCCCTACTTCACTTCTCAGATCATTTGTCTTAATACATTAATTTCAATTTCCCTGAACAACAATTCCTTGTCATTTTCAACATGCAAATTTCCTTGATAGATTCGTATACACATATCACATCCACCATGAATTAACATACATGCAATCAAATATATATATAACGGATATAATATTTTTACAACTGGTAGTATAAGAACTAGAATCACATATAAAATAGATTGCCCACCATTAAGGCTATTTGCACTAAACAACACCATTGAAAAAAACATGCCAGACAAAAAAATACTTCCATGACAACAGCTCTTCATGGCATTTTAAATTTTACCCACACATATCATAGTCAAATGTTTTAAATGTCTTCAAAATGTTTCTAAATTGATTACTTTTAACAATTATATGTTCTAAGTGAGGGGTCTCCAACTTTTTCACCCAAGGGCCACATAAGCTGTTAGACACTGTCCAAAGGCCGAACACCTTACATAATTAGGACATTTACATGGTCAGTTTTGCATTGTCTCCTTACCATATATGGATAACGAGTGGTCTGGTTCTGAATGTGATTTGCTGAGTCAGCACCGTGAACAAGCCAATGCATTGGCCACCTCAACAGGAAGACGTCTCGTTATGATGTGTTCATGGTATCGTTCACGCGGTACTAGGCTAGCATCTAGCACGGCTAGCATCTAGTGCCTGTCTCCAGATAAGATATGATTGCACCGTTATTCTGACTATTAGTGTGTTGAGTTCAGTTTTAGAAGTGTAATACCAACATAGTTACCATGCAGTTGACAAGACACGTCAGCGAGGAAGGGTAGTTTTACAATAGATAGCAGGTAGGCTTTGGGTTGGCAGTGTTAGGATTTCTTATTTTAAAGGCAAGAATCTTAACCAAATGTTCAGAAATCACCCCTGCTAAAAACAGTTTGCTTCATACATGTCACAAAAAAAATTGAGTGCAATCATTCTCTGCCATCAATGGTGATAGAAGTAGAAGACAGCCTACTACAGTAACTAAAATATACTTTTTGGAATGTACGCTATCTGCCAGTTTTAGATATCCCTTAATGTCTAGAAAGAAAACATTACTGAGAAGATGCTTATTCATTATAAAGGCTGAAAGCTGTGCACAACATATGATAAGAAGGTCTGTTTAAATACAAATATATATTTTAAATAGGCTACTGATCAACTGAAGTGGCTTGGCAGTGTTAGGAATAGTTGTTTTGAAAGTAAGGCCCTTGGGTGTTGCACCAATCTTTATAAATCAGGCTTGCAAAAATAGGGCAACTTTCTGGCATCAGTGGAGATAGTAGCAAAAGATATGTAATTATTTCACTAGCTCCTTGAAAAAATGTCATAGGATATATTTAATATAACAAATACTGAATGTTTTGTATTCATCATGTGACATTAGGCTATATGTTTAAGTATCAGTGCAAATTAAATATATTTTGACTGATGAAAAGTTCCACCTAGGCACTTGCAGACACATGCTGTGTAAAGGGATAATCTCCAAAATATTTTTCAGCATTGCGCTTAGGAAACCTGTGTGAAATTTGTATGACTGTAACTTTGCACATGTGACATCAACGCATACTTTAAACATCAGTGCACATCTGCTATGGATGGATTTTACAGGGTGCAGCATGATCCATAATTCATGACACCAACTTCATGAGAGGCATGAACAGCAATTGCCAAATTCGTGAAATCTATACATCAGTGTACATGCTTTCGAACTCCATATAACAAGAACCGTCGCCAGAAAGTTTTCAGTAGGGGGGGCTTTGCATTTCTGCAGGGGGACTTGACATTATAAAATTAACCAAAACTCCAATTATTCATAGCGTCTCACGTTTCAATTTGGGGGGCATGGAGCTTTGTTTGGGGGCTAAGCCCACCAAAAGCCCCATGGCGATGGGACTGCATACAGCCCTTTGTTTACTAGCCTGCACAGTAGATGTTTACCGACACGTCACACGTATGCCACACGTGAATGACTTCAGACATGTCAACCGAACGTTTCAATGACATCAGAACAGGCTGTCTCATTTTGGCGGACCGTCGCTTGACATGTAAACGTAGTAATTGTAATTTTTTCAGGATATGTTACATTCTACCAATGAACAAGTTTTTCGTAAATATACGATTTTTTCATTATTGACAAAATATCTTTACAGGCTGGATGAAATGGCTTCATGGGTTAGTTTGGCCCGCAGGCCGTAGTTTGGAGACCCCTGTTCCAAGGCAAGCATTTTTTGGTATAGAATGCTCACCAACAAGCGCAAAACATTACTCAATCAAACAGCTAGGTCTAACAATTTTTCGAACATCACCTTAAAAATGGAGGAGTTCATTATAACATTTTTGAGTAAAATAAAACAGGTGCAAAAACCAAAATTGCAACCTTCAAACAGTTTGTTTTACAGATCCCGTTCCATATTTTTGACAAAAATCCTAGTGTCAGAAGATAGGTTACCATATTAGAAATATGCATAGCTATACAATTTCAGAGTTTTTTATAATAAAGAAAAAATTCAGCTCATTCAAACAGGAATTCACATAGAAATTTTACACAACAAATATTATACCAAAAGCTCACACCTGTTCAGCTCATGAAGAAGAGAAGAAGAGTGATTTCCAATAAATATTGTCTTGAAGTTATGCCCAATTTGCTCAGAATCAGTCATTGCCATTCATCGAATTGGAGAAACTTTATCACCATCAAACAAATTGTCAAAGGAAGATAAAAAAAAATGTAAAACTATCAGTTCACTCCAGGCATCTTATCACCAAATTTCTGAAGAGTTTAACAAGCAGCAGCTAAGTTGACTTAACAACCTGTTGCTATGTTAATGCAAGACACAGTGCTTTAGCAGAACTGCAAAAAGATATACTTTGGTGCTTGATTCAAAGTCATTACTGACAATAAAATTAATACCAAATCTAATATCCAAATTTTATGAATTTTTATGACATTGCATGGCAATATAAACACACTTTAAAACATCTTACGTTGTGAAGTTCTTCTGTCACAAAGAAATTTGTACGTTTTAACACCATCTCATGGTACTGCTACCAATTTTATTAATTATCACATACATTTAGATGTGAGATAGTTCCAGGGTTCCTATGCAATTTAGAAAACAAATTTCCATACTTTTTCAAGACCTTTTCCAGATATATCCCCGTCTTGTTTCAGACTTAACATTTCTAAATGATGTACTCAGGTTAAATACAGGCACTATAAAATTTACGATGATATAAGTAAGATTATGTCAAGCTTGGATAAAATATTATGAAAATGTATGTCAAAAGATCAAGTCTGGAAATATGTTTTGTTTTTCCATACTAACAGACCAAGCAAAACTTTTTCCAGACTTTCCCAGACAGGAAAATGATATTTTTTTTAATAGCTTTCCAGACTGTATAGGAACCCTGTAGTACAGAAAAGTAATGGAGATCCAACTAAAACATTGTAATAATGCATAAACAACGAATTCAAACAGCGAAGACAAATATAAGTAGTTGAAAATAAAATCTTTGTTATATGATGAATTACTAGTATACACTAAAGCAAATGTTTCACACACAAATTCAGGATCTTTTTGCCTTTGATCACAACAGAGTTATATCTTCATTATAGTGCAAATGACTAATATGAATTTCTTTTTAACCAGCATAACTTACTTATAGGAACACTACGTAAGCAGATTTCAAGACCAAAAGGAAACACAATGTACAAGTCTTGGTTGAAATTATGACTGGAAAATTGAGTGCTATTCAAACACAGTAAAGATAATCGAAGAAGCACTGCAATATTAGCAAGTGGTTCATGAACATGGTATCATTTAAAATCCTCAAACTAAGTCAACCACACAATGTTACAGTTCTGTTAACAAAAACCTTGAAAATATAATAACACTAACTCTTGAGTTAACGAGTTAACTTTGTAACACATTGTACAGCCAAAACTATGCTAATAAGATTCTCACAAATGCTTGATTTTTTATCTGCATTATTCGGGTTTTAGCTGTTGTGGCCAGTGGCCCAACCATATGGACAAGTGCAGACTGGAATGACGGCATTGTGATAAACTGCTCATTGAGCCATGCTACTGGGCACAAACCATTCACATTTTCACACTACATTTGTATGTATCACGTGACTTTTGCATGTATCATGTAATCTACATTTGCATGTATCACGTAATCACAAAAAGTTGCGCCTTGTGCTGAATGCATTTTTGTTCACATTTCTGCATGTGCATTTATGACCTCTGGCAGTCTTGAACGGGCTCCTTTTTTTATCAGTAGTGCAGTAAGCGACTTCATTATCTGTCTGACCTATCGACCGTTTTCTGCAATGAGCTCATCTCTTTACTGTGATGACAAGCCACCCTGCCTAGTGTGTTACTGGTCAGTAAATGTTGACGTAAAGCCAAAGGCAATACATTGTACAGTGTCACCTCTCAAATCCCCTGCCTGCTTTGTGTCTCAAGCAGCTGCAAGCCTGTGTAATGCTTTCACTTTCTCACAGGACAGAGTGAATCAGATTTACCAATTGAGTTTGTGTGTTTGCAAAGCAAGACATGTCAACAAAATAGTGCTGTGACCAGGATGTGAGGATCATGCCAGGTGCATCCTTCAAAAAAGGATGTGCAATTGGTGAAAGGAAGGGATACCTCTTGGTTCGTATTGTGTTGAATGTGTAGTTCACCACAAAAGGGATGTTCGTGTAGAATAACACACATACACTGCATATGTGGTGCAAAAAAACAATAATAGAGTGGTGTCATCAGGTTTCTCTATTGTTGCTTTCTGGCACAGTGTGCAAGCTTTGTGCACTTGCTGCTTGGGCTTTCTGATCCCAACAAGCGATTGAGTTAGGTTGAAACCTGACTGAAGCATTTTACAGAGCACTTGGAGGTCAATGTTCTTGCCCACATAGAAATACTGTACTTCAGTCAGTGACCTCTTGCCAAATGTTTGTAACCATTACGTACAACTCAAGAATGCTGATTCTATATGGTGCCACTTGAGACGATAACAGCAGCTTCAGTTGTCATGTATGTGATCACTTTACACCTTTGACATAGATTTGGTCAACAACAAAATGAACTCTTAATCTGAAACATACAATTTTCTGTAACCCTGAATGGAAAAAGTTTTTGGAGTAATGATTTCTCTTTTCAGAGATTGTTTTCAAATTTCACAGAATTTAGTTTCACATCCTTTTCGCTGAGTTGACAGACTGCAATATACCTATTAACTTCATGCTGTGGCACTCTCATGTGTATCTCTTTCATTATTCAACACCAACCCACATGATGACAACTGTGCTGGAATGATATATGGAAAAGTAAGTGCAACAACAATTACACAGAAAAATTGGTTTTCCACAACTAAGAGTGTAGCATATCAATAAATTTTTTACATTTCAGGAAGAAAATTTAATGATTCCAATCCTAACTAATACTATGAAATGGGCTGGTAAGTGGGTTATCATTGTTCATTTCTACAGCATTTTCATTCATGCAGCACAAACAGGCAAAGTGTGGTGCAATATTAATGAATATGGCTCAGAACGTGTGTCACGTTGGCTCTTAGCACACGAAATTACATTATTATGAAGTAAAGCATCCACTTGTACTTCTGGGCCTTAATTGTATCTCATAAAATACCAAAATAACAGAACATTTGCAATCTATTCAAAAAAAAGATAACTTTTTCATTTTTAGCTATCCATAATTCAACAGCTGACAAACAATCAACTTTTATGAAAAGAAGCCAAAAGTGCATTTATGTAACACCACTGCAGACATAAGAAGAAGTACAAAATCACATATAAAAGAAACACACAAAAAAACAGACAACTGAGTTTAACACAACAAATCATTAAAGCACACACAATTACACAAAAATGCAGTTGACAAAAATGCATGCAAGGAACACATGACAATCAGCGTTCTGTCGTCAATTCGTTAGACCAAGACACTGGCTTGAGAAAATAGTCAAACAACCAGCAACAGAATGCAATATGCCCAAGCTGTTTAACGACCTGTGTCCCTTGAAAAAGCAAGCAACCTAAGGAAAAATCACTGTGATCCCAAACCAGTGCACCAACTTACAAACCTTGAACTTAAGATGCAATAATGTCGAGTAATCTAGCTTCCTGGGAAATTTACAAGGTATGGCTTAAAAACAACAAGCATTGATTTTTGTTGTTTTTAGGCTATAATTTTTGAATCAGAAATGCTAGAAAGCCAATAAAAAGGCTCTAAGGACTCGGATTATAGCCTTGTTTCCAATAAAAACTTCAGTAAAAAATTCCATTCAACAGTTGGGGCCCAGGGCCAGGTAACCTAAGCCAAAAAGGCTGAAAACTTACCCCATCAATGATGTCACCCACAAAAAAATCCAAAACTTTCCAAGATATTTTCATTGCCATCTGGAATACTTGCCAAATCTTTTGAGCATTTGAACAGCTCTCCAGCACAATCGACTGGCAAGTTATTGAGTTGCAAAGTGGTGGGAAAATAATGCAAAACCATGTGCTTAATGCTGAATTTTGAAACACAAGTATCTCGTACACAAGCAGCAGGTTTTCCAAATGTCGGCCATCGTTGCAAAGCTTCATACAAGCAGTCCATATTAGTGAAATCAGTAATTTACAATTCTAATGTAGTAAAAACAGTTTTTAAATCAAAGAGTACCCACAAAAAACAGATTTTAGATGTGGGTTAAGGAGGATTTGGAGCGAGAATTTGCCACTTTGCGGCCAAGATTTGCCACTTCTACTGTTTTTGCACTTCTTCAGTATCTGTTTATGTGTACCGAGTGGTAGCGTGGTACACATTACAGCAATGCATCTGTTTACACATTGAATGTGAATCAAGTAGTAGGCTGAAGAGATCCAAGTTGGTCCATGTGAACACAGTAATAGTTATGACTCTTTAGTGCAACATGTTCAAGAAAATGAACTCCTTTTGTGATGTCATAACAGGCCAATCGTCTTCAACTTGCGTCCCACGAGAAATCTTGACAAGCCTCCCAGGAAATGTAGATTTTTTCAAGCCATGGTAGTGTAGTAACAAGTAGCAGCATAAAGTTACAGTGCAATAACTTAGGAAAGCAGAACAGTACACATGGCGCTGTAGCATTTACTGTGAAGGGAGCCACATGACTCAAAGCAGATATGGGCACCTGCAGATCATTCATGACATTCTAAGGTGGTGCAAACTGAGTATAATGCAACTTTCTTCCACCAAAACAGTGTAAGTGCAGAGACTCGTATCAGAAAATCTTTGAAGAATTTTAAGCGAACCAATTAACAATGCAAACGCAAGAGAGCAAACTTCAAGCAAAACAGTTAAAGATCATCTTGAGAATAATGCAGAAATAACACTTCAAGGGTACATAACCAAGACAGTAACTTCTTTTCATTGTAAATCCTTTTCGGCAAAGAATATTACTTGATTGGAACTGCAGTTGCAATCCTGAATTGCTTGGCGCATAGCAGCATCGTGCTTACGTGATAATCCACTAATTGAAACTGGAAACTGCAAATAAAAAGTGAAATGGCAAGACAAAACTAATAAATTTCTGAACAAGTGAAGAAATTATCAACAAATCTCCGAACAAGTGAAGAAATTATCAAACTCAAGCCTGAAGAGCAGAAGAGAAATTTTGAAGCCTGCGAAAAATTAAAGGTTGAAAAAATAGAAATAAGCACACTTTCTATACTCACCATGACTGCTGCAGTTAGGTGACAGCATCAAAAACTTAACTTGAACGGAATTTTATTTATCAGCAAGAGAACTTTTAGAACAATAACAAAACTTGCTTCACTATCCATATTCCAACAGATCCTATTTGTTCAAAATTGAAGAATCAAACAAAACATTCCACGTAAAATAGCAATTTATCCACCTATAAGTGTAGAATTGTCAACATCTGAAATTCATACCATACATCTGTTGGTTGACATTAATGTACTGTTAGTAACAGAGATAAGAAATTACCTTCTCTCTGCTAGGCAACTCCAACAGTTGGATAAACACATGAATCAATTTTCAATCCAATTTGATTTGGTGGTGACCAGCTCTTACTGTCAATGTTGTATTTGGAAACAATCCAATCATTGCCACTAGTCAAATAAACAGACACACATTAAATTGTCAGTACAAAGCACAAAAGTTACCAATGTATGGAAAGTGAAAACCTTTACCATTTCCACACAACGATGCAATATAACAACAATATCACTGGAAATCTAATTGCTGGTTTTGATCTCCAAAGTCATTGGTAAAAGGTTTCAAATAACATTGATGCATTTATACTGAGATTGAAAACTACATGTGTTATCACAAATCGCCTGGAAATTTCCACAATTCGTGCCAATGGCTAGATTTTTTCCGAATGTTGTCGTTTAAATCAAAGAATTGATAGCACTCCACCACTATGCTTAAAAGTTCAATAGCAAAACACAAAAAATTTCATCTATTTGCTTGGTGAAAGCCTTTGGATTCTCAAAAATTATTGCAAACTCAGTGAGCAATCTTTAAACTGCTAAGCATATTAAAATAATTTTGTTGATACATATACACACATGAACCAATCACTTGATTCTGTCCAAACCAACTACATCTAAGAAATGACACTCATTTTATGACATTTCACTAAAAACAAATCTTTATCTTAACACTTCGAGAGAAGGGGTACGACATATTCGTACTTCGATTTCGGCCTAAAACCAGCAGTCGTCAGTTGCCTTACCAACGCCCTAGCTCCTCCGCCGATTGCGCTAGAGCAGTGGTTCCCAACCAGGGTGCCGCGGCACCCTGGGGTGCCATTTACAGTGCTCAGGGGTGCCGTGGGCTAAGACGTTTTTTTACCATACCATTAAAAATACATTTTCAAGCTGTCATCAAACCTCAAAGCAAATTGCTATGGGTTCGGCATTATGGGTGCCGTAAATTATTATT
>JGI24158J21664_10000777_pt1 | contig 32103 bp, 18 predicted proteins | sample Ectturendosymbi3_FD_21664 | JGI IMG/M metagenome (IMG submission 21664)
AGTGTATACCAAAATGTTTAATTTTAGGCGAATAACACTATTTTGTTTAGAAAAACGCCTCTCAAAGCACAAAATGACTATATTTTCTACAAAATTGGGGGGAGGCATGGCCCCTTTGGCCCTCCCCTGGCTAGCCTATGCTTTGGCCCTCCCTTCGGAAATTTTCTGCGTACGCCACTGCTTGTAGGCACCAAGGATGTGGTCTTGGTTTAACGTAAATTGAATAACAATCATTTTTTATTATGAAACGGTGTATTGAAACAAAGTCTTGTTACAATATTTATGGCAATATCTTTGACAGATACCATCAGTAATAACACTTTCTAACTGAATATCATTACGCTTTGAAACCGCAGTTGCTGGTGTAGCCTAAGTACTTTTCAACTAGCTGAGAGGCTCACCTAGAAACTATTCCAAAACCTACCATAACCCTTTGGTTGGGAAACTCTGGCACAGGTCTAATAAACCACAGGCTGGCCCTATTCACTTTGATGGTTTCTCGCTTTGTTTTGAGTTTTTACATTTTCAAGTTTTAAATAATTACAAAGCAGAACCAACTTATCTTCATCACTTAGTAGGCATCTTGCCAACTGACTGTCACTGCTTTCACCACTTTACAACCATTCACAATGTATTGCGCAGTTACCATTTGCTCACTACCACAATTAGGAAACAACGAAAGACCAGCGGCCACCGAGTCTCAACACTAAAAAGTCAACGCATTCCTACCATGGCGTCGGAAGGGGAAGCAGGAGGGACTTTCCCTTGCGTTTCGAAAATTTCAGCAAAAAAGGTTGTTTTCTTGGTTTCGAGTGGGAAAAAACAAATGTAACCACTTTCAGATCCCCCTAGAAAAATTTTGGAAAAATCCCCTAGTCGCCCTCCCTGGAAAATATCTTCAGACGCCCGTGAATGCAACCCTGCGTGTAACACGCAATATAATTCATGTTCTCTGCTGTTCTTGTTCCTTATGTTTTGCTTCCGAATTCCAGCGGATCCATGGAATGCTTGAACGGCCTTAGTTACCTTGAAACACGCCTTAGCAAATTATTGTTGCACCGCAAACATCTTCTATTTTTTATAAAGGACTTCTTCATACCTGATCTATACTTTATTATGGGTAGATCATGCACTATTTTTTCGTTTGATTTGTAGGTAGCTATAGCAGCACAAACCAAAGTTAAGCAAAAGCGAACAAATGTTTGCAACATATCCTGTAACAGCACACTAAATGCTGTTCTTTTATTGTAGTCGTACGCCAAAATTACTACCACTTTGAACAGTCTTTATGCTTTTATGTTGCGTTTTTGTGGGTCGTGTTTTTTCGTCGAATGGAATGATGCGAAACTACTGAAGCAAGGCTGTTCCAATTTGTTAAATCGTCTTGTTGATTGTTTCAACTAAGAACAGACCAGTACAGACTCAGTTATGTTTGCCAACTCAACAAATAAACTGCAAGTGGACGTCTCCCCTGCCCAGGAAGAGAACTTATTTTTGGTTAAATTTGGTCCTTTCCTGCGGAACACTGCCATGGACGATCTTGACTTGCTGTAACAGCGAAGCACTTCCTGTTATGCCTGTTTGCAATTGCCGATCGACTGCATATCAACCATAAGGTCAATGCAAACGGACGAACAAAGATCTTTTTGGCGTCTTTGTTCAAGTGGAGTGTTTATGCTTGGGGCGGAGCCAGTACACTGGCTTGATCACGATTTGACCGGATCTTTCTCTTCGATTGGCTAAGAACGCAAATAAATCCAATAAGAGTCTTCTCCTTTACCGAATCACACACAAAAACATCTTAAATTATGCAACGTCTCTATGCTCAACCGAAAGCGACAATTGAAAACTTTTTATGGAGTGGTTTGATAAAATTGCTTTACACCAAGTAAAATGTTAGTCTGATGAAATGGTGATCGGTACTTTGATTTTGTCCAATTTTTAATTGGGAAAAGTAAAACTTATTCACCAGTAAAATACTTGAGTAATTTTGCATTGTTTTTTTAAGTAGCACGCCAGCTGAAGCAATTCGTAAATGTTACAAGGCTTAATTTCCAACACGTCATATGGATGAAATATTAATGGCATCACTTGTTTCTTGCGGGTAGTATATATCATAATGTACTTAGATTGTTCGAACAACAAGCATAATTTCCATTTTCGGTCACAAAAAGATATTACCAAATGCAAAATAAACCACGTTTTATGGCTAACTAATCAAAACAAGTTAAATGCGTCCTCAGCTGAAAGGAAAAAGAAGCCCAGTTGTAATTTCCAAGTACGTTGTGCTCAGTGGGCAAAGGGTAAGTATTGAGCAGTCCACAAAAGTTTTTCGCTGACATTGCAGATGTTGTTGTTTTAGTTCAATTCTTTACGTACGACAAAGCTGTCCCGACTGCTACATCTACCTGTCGTGGTGTTGGATACTTACGTCCTGCCATTTGCAAAAGTTCATAGGTTCATTATTATCTTTACCACAACTTTCAGCCATTTTTGCTGCACAGGGATACTCACGAAACAAACATGTTCAAATATGGCAACAAAATCAGTATCATGTTTTTGAAGTTCGGCTTTCATCATGCTTCAAACTCTGAAGAAACTGAGCCTTTGCAAGCTACGCTTATATGAAAAACAATGCTTTTGGTCTTACAATACACAGCGCAACCTCCTCGAAGTTGGGTGGTGGGAAAACTGTTAAGAACACTCTTGATGATCGAGCTGCCAGTCATCCTAACAAGTTTTCAATGAAATCAGGTTGACGAAATGGAAAATGTTTGTTTTATGACATAGACTCTCGTTAAATTAAGCGTCGTACTCACAAAGGTTTTATTGGAATTGGACAAAAAACTACGGAAAATGATACTTTTTGATATTTTATGCCGACTGCCTGCAGGTGCTGGAGATTGCAAATTGGTGGCCAGGTTTTTTCTGAATGTTCACATACCATCGGAAATTTGAAAGAAACGTGCCATGCAAGCATGAAATATCGCCTACTAACCTTTTTGCACGGTTCATGGCCGTTCTTGGCACAGTCACTGGTGTTCGCAGTAGCTCCAGTTTCGCGAAAACAAGTTGAGACGGCGGTGGTGGCAGTAATTACAGGGTTTCTTTCAGACTCGAACACAATTACTGGCAACAATAACTGAATGGCTCTTCCAAGCCGTCCGTCTCTATATACTGCTTTCTTGGTCACGTGACTTTTCCAAGCTAACCAGCAAAGTGCACCCAACTGTCGCAGGAAGCCTTTTAACTTTACGTGTTTCGGCTTTGCATGCGGCAACGTCGCAACCGCTTCTTTTTTCCCGTCCCGGTCTTGATCAGCGCGAGCTTCGCGGCAAATTGAGGTTGTTTTTGAGTCGTAGCAACCGCTCGTTTGATTGGAGACGGTCTTTGCATCGGAACGGACCAGATGTTCCTCACTAGCAATTATCTCGGGGCGACACAAATATTTATGATGAGTGTACGGCACAAAAATAGATTTCGGCGCGAAAATGTTCTTCGTAGTGTTTTGCAAATACGTTCGTCTAAACTAAACTATTTCATTTCGCAACTTCAAATAAGAAACAGTCGCTATCGACAAAAAGAGCCGCCATCTTGCAGCAACTTGTACAATATCAGAAATATCACTATCATACCTTCATGAAACGACCTGCGGTTAACTATGTCTCATCAGGATAATCGCTGTATCTACCTGAACAATTTCCCAGACTCCCTCTTGCACCAAAAGTTGAAAAGCCCGCTGCGAACGACAAAAGCAGCAACCTTAGAACAAACCATGCGTATAAAAACTGTCTGATGACGCAGGCGCAGAACGACTGTAGGTCAATGGGGTTCAATAGCTCGGTGTGGTGTGTTCTGCAGGATTAGTTGATCAGATTTACTGGATATTGGATAGCAGGTCACCCAAGGACGTTACGGCGTTCTCTTTGTGTCCTGGAGAAACGCTTTAGGTGAGTTGGTCAACAAATGTTGTTTTAGTCAATTTAAGGGTTATTTAAAACCGCTGTCCATTGCCTGGTCTCTGGTTGTTTGCTTTAGCAGGCTCTAACTTCATTTGCTTAACCCAGAAAACCGCTTGTCGTATCCAGTAAAATATACACTGATCTTAGTAAATCGCAATCCAGGCCACCAGTGCTCTTGATAAAATACAGTCCAAGTCAACGAATTATCGAAGAATACAAACACTGCCAACTGTTTGAAAACATCCCCTGCTAAAATTAGTTCGTCATGTCGCAGTTTTGGAATCAAAGAATGTCATGAAAGAATCTTCTTCGGTTCTAAAAATTTGTTCGCAGAAAAATTCTCCCTGAAAATTTTGGCAAATTTATGTGATTTCCAGTGTACATCATTTATCCGACACTTTTTATTTTGATAGGTCTTATTTGTCAAGTTTGTCAAGCAATTCGGTGGCTAACTTTTAATCTAACACTGATGCTGAGTAGCACTCTCAAAACTTGGAAAAGAAACTTAAGACGTCAAATACGTTTGAGACAAAACCCAAAAGGGAAGAAACTTTAGAGGTGGCAGAGACCTACACATGCCCTTACTCTTGTGCCTTATTTCAGGACATAACAGTTGCACATCAACTTTGCTCCTTGAAACCACAATACAACTTAGTTTCGTAGCAATGAAATTATAGATTTTTTCAAATAGTGACTGATACTTGATACATTTCAACTCTTTGTTTGAAATGTCGGTTATTTTTGTAAACTTTTCAAATCTGGAAGCATCGCTCTGACGCTTGAGAAGCTCGCAAAGATCTCCCTTCTTGCGTTTGATTGCCTTTTTTTTACTACGGGCGTTGTCCTGTGTTGCGCAAGAATCAAGCACGTCGTCCACCTTAGCAAGAACACGAACACGTTTGTCATACGATCAAGCAGTGTTTTTTTTCCTTTTTTGTTTTTTCTGCGTGCACTCTATTCTGAGACAGTCATTGAGGATGATGCGTCTGATGGAGGATTATTCGAATGCCGATATGAAACGAGTCCCGGCCGCTTCACCGCATAAACGCATTCGACCGGTTGTTATTGTGGTGGGAGTTGCAGCGACACAAGCCGCATATAGACAAGACGAGGATGTTTTTTTCATTCGCCGGAGATCAAAGATGATTGTAAGTTCATGCATTTCTTCGCGACGGTCTTACCGCCACTTGAGCGGCTGTTACTGTCTTTTAAACGCTCCCAAACACGCTGGTCCTGATCCATTCTAATACCAGTTTTCCTTAGAAGTAAACCGGAGCATAAAATACATAGCTTGTCAGTTTTCCTTTTTGTAAGGCTTTCCTAAATACATGTAACCCTTGCTTGTAACCCGCTCAAAAGTAGAGCAATCAGTCCTGCAGGTCTTTAAAACGCGTCCGCAAACGTTTCTTGGCGTTTTGGTTTTTACACTTGTATTTCAGTCAGAACAACGCAAGACGAACACAGATAGTCTCCAACGACTGCTGCAATAGTTGCGTTAATTTCCAAAAGTGCCACCGACTGCTGCAATAGTTGCGTTAATTTCCAAAAGTGAGTCCAGCGTTTGTTTAATGTGGTGGTTTGTTGTTGGCCCTTTATAACTACAATGGTCTTGTAGCGCCAGGACTGAGATTGTACAATTTCTGGGTTCATTTTCACTCGGTTGGTTGTGTGTTCCGATTGTGTTCTGATTGTGTTCCCTGCAGCTCTTCCGCACACCGTGCGCCTGGTAAGAAGGCTGCAGTACCAATTTATAAGGTCTTGGTAAGACCCGGCCAAGAGTCGACCTCTCGACCTACCAGCACCGAAGCGGACGCACTTACCACTACACCACGGGCTGGTAGTCCAGCGTTTAAAAAGTAACCAGAACGACGGCGCTTTTTATCGCGCTGGCGCTGCATCAAATCTCACTTTTCGGCGATTACAATGAGGTGCAATGTTCTTTCTCTTTCTTTCTCTTAGCGCGCAGTGCCAGGCGCACAAACCTTCAGAAATTCTATCAAACACTGATTGACTGTGTAGGATAATCTTTCGAGAAATCAACAAGGAATAAAAAACATTATCTTGCGCACGTGATATACGTTCGAAGGCGCAGCAGAAAACAGGACGAAAGTTAGATAGCAAAGAAAAGCTGCGTCAGTTTTGTTGCGATTTCGTGAAGATGTTTTTTGTGAAACGCAGTTTTTAGGTGACAAAGATGCAAAAGACAAGATGTTATTGAAAACTTTTTAACTGTCCACAAATAGCGGACAAATGGTAACGCGCATCCTGGTGCAAATACTTTACTGTGGCGCAGATAACGTGATTATATTACAAGGTCCACAGTGGGCAATTGCTTCTCCTGAAGTTCGTCAAGTTCATATCCAAGTGACGAGGCATTCATCAACCGCGACTTCGACAGTGAGGCAGAAAGCGTGCTATTGCATGCTGCAAGCTGTGCTCAGTGAAGCAAACTTCAGTCTATTGCATCGTGAACGCCGGCGAAGAAGTACCAAGTGGTCCGCCGGTGGTACGTGCCGCAGATCACGACAAACTTGAATGGTTAACTTAGATTGCGACGAGGTCAATGACGCAAATTATAAACGTGATGGATTTCACAAGCAGAACTGTCTGATTGCAGCTACAGCCGGATTTGCAAAGTGCAGACGCCAGACTAGACGATAAAGTCCCTTTCATGTTTTGCCTTCGAAACATCCTAGCTGCAGTTATGCATTTTTTCGGGAAAAATCTGTGGGGTTCTTTCGTGTGTTTTTCCGTAAGTTCACAAGCATCTCTTTTTGGGTGATTTTCGGCAAGGTCATGGAAGAGAGAGTCTAGGAATTTCGAAACACTTGTCGGATTCCGAGGACCGGCGGCAGTTCCGCTGGTTTTATACCAAGGCGAGACTACATCAAACTCAGAATGTATAGTTGGGTGAAGTGGTTTTTGGTTGGCTTTTACATCTCTTCTCAGTCGGTGTAGAGCTAGAGCAAATTTCCTTGCTGCCATTTTTGGATATTTGGCAATGTGGTCAAAGTGTCGCAAAAGGCATCTTTAAATTTCAAGACGTGGCTCAATTCCAAGGGTTTACAACCTTTCACTGCCACATACTTCGGCCGCATGCTGTGGACATTTTCTTCCTAAATTTTTTTTTACANGATCTTGCACCTATTGGNACCCTAAGGCGGTTTTCATCCGAAATTCCTGACGAAACGTGAAGGTTGGGGCGTCTTCACTCTGTTTCTGACAGCTTATGTCGTGACCACGGAAAATGGAAGATTCCGTATTACCCTATACGTCTTACGCTTTTAATGACAACCTTTTTTTCATGTTCCACAATCATCGGGAATTTCGAACAAAACTTGAGTTCACAAACGTTAGAAAATGAGAAGTTTTATGTCAGCGGGATTATCTACCTTTTCCTTGGCAAAACCTCTAAGTGTACGAAATCCCAGCAAATCAACTGAGTTCAAAATCAAAGATTGCTCAGATTTGACTTTTGCAAGTTATATTATTGAATGTTTTGCACTTCACCATTGTCCAAAGAACGTTGACTGGTGGTGGGAAGCATCGTGTCGTTGGTTTGCAAAAACTTCTAAAAAATCTCTGACAACCATGGCATCAAACATGTAATGCTTTTCGACCACAACGCCTACGATCGACACGTGTAAACCACAGTACACTAGACCTAATATTTTCCAGTCACAGCACCGTGGATAAGTTGATGGTTTATAAGGTTGAAATCAGCAAAACGTTTGCCGCAACGTACGTTAGGAAACTGTTTAAAACTGCGTGGCATGGCCATTAAACTTTACTTCAACCGGTCGCAAAAGTAGCCAGTTACCTCAGGAAGCCCCTATTTACTTTACTTGGTTAAAATGCCTGCATTCGTTGAAGTGGCTATAATTTTACATCTAAATAACGCCACAAATGGGGTTGCTCTGGGAAATGAACCAAACGTTTTTCAGCTGGTGATCGCTTTTTCACAAATGTGTTTACGCGAGAGTGATTTTTGAACTTTCAGTTTTTATATTTCAACCCGAGTTTTGGTGCTTTCGCTTTTCGGTGTCATTAAAACGTGTTAACGTCAACTGATCAGTATAAACATCGTAAAATCACTTTGCTTGAGGTAGCATGATACTGTGTTGCTTTTTATGATTTTGGTCGCCCAAGTCAAGCAGTTCATTTGATGTGAGTGTCACTCAACACCAGAAAATTCGGCATTGATGGCAGAAAATGCAAATGAAAATCTCACCATAAATGTAGACTTCATATAAAAATATAAAAAGAAAAAGAATGTCAGAGTCAACAAAAAGAATGTCAGAGTCAACTGCTATAAAAAGAAAAAGAATGTCGGAGTCAACAGCTGTGCTGCAGTTATAGATCAGGGGTGGCCAACCCGCGGCTCGCAAGCCGCATGCGGCTCTTTGCCCAGTTTCATGCGGCTCTTACGTAATTACCAGAAGTCCCATTAAACAACATGCATAACAATAAATGGCTTGTAAAGTTCTGTCCTTGTCATGTTGTTGTGTGATATATACAATGTATCAAGCTGAGCAAAGGTATGTGTGTGTGTGAGGAAAAATGAGGTGATGTTCGCGTGTGCCCATGTGTATGATGTGGCTCTTTGGGGTAACACAGTAAGAAATGTGGCTCTTGATCTCTAACTGGTAAGCTACACCTGTCATAGATCGTGGCAAAGACGTTTAAGGATATCAAGCTGAAATGCCGCTTCTTTGGTTTACGTTTTCTTTTTTTACTTCCGATGTAAAAAACTACCGAGCGCACCACAACTCATGGCTTGAACTTTCTGTCATCGGTACTTGGTATACGACAACCATTGCAATCACCCCCTTCTTTCCGTCTTAGTCATTTTTCACTTTTTCCGGGCTGTGGCACGGCTGCTTGTATTTTCTTCAATCATGTAGCCCATAAATGACTTGCGTTTGTTTTCACGATCTGTTACCAAAACCACCATTGTGAAAGAGCGAGAAAGGATTACACCACATTCAAACAGTTCCTCTTGAAGTCTTTCGAGATACCCTGGTTACACATCACTTGCTTCCATTACATTTTATTTATCAATATTTGTAGAAAGATGCAAATTATCAATAAACTAACTTTAGGCTATTTCCAACTAAGTCTGTTATCCAACTATGAACGCACCATTGAGCTGCAGGAGCCATTAAGTTATGCAACAGCACAGCACAAGCAGTGCGGCTTTCCTTGAATTGACAGCTTGCTGTAAAGAGTCATTCTACCAAGAAAGAAAATATTTTCTCCCCAGAAATTGACGTGCAAGAACACGTTGGGTTAATCGGCTTAAGCGTTCCTGTTATTTTCCAAAGTGTTTAGACTCCAGTACTCACGGGGGCTTTGCGCGAGCTCAAAATAACAAACTCGTCCTTTGTCATCATGTGATAATCTTGCACAGGACTAACTCATCCCGAGGAGCACGTCTACGCGTTTTGCCGTTCTCCCAGCAAAACTTCGGGCAGGAAGACCAACCGGCGTGACCTTCATTTTGTTTGCAGTCGATACATGGCAAATAACTAGGGGAAAACCCAGGTATGTGACCCCGCACATTTCTTTTAAGGCGTGTTTCAGGAACAGGGTATAGGAACGAAAGTTCTAGAAACGAAACTTTAGCTTCCATCATTGCGTGTATGTCTACAGTTTGAAAAGGGCTGTGCTGCAAATCGGCATCCAACAACGGTACAGACCAGCAGCAACGATGTAGATTAGATTACATACCAAACGGGATTAATGCACAAACGTTTTCGGGGTCATAAGGACTCTAGGTCGCAGTTTCAGTCATGCTGTTTCGATGAAACAGCATGACTGAAACTATTATTCGAAAAAAGACCACATGATGCAAGTAACAGTGCATTTGTTTTTACTTCGGCGCGCGAGTTGGATTGAAGATTTTTCCATTGTGTGCTTGTTGCATCGCTAAAGGCTTTGCGTTTGTTGACCAGAGGATGTTCTTTGCATGAGTCATGCTAGGACTGAGCGAAATGTCAAACGCAGCCACCTCGATTTCTGAGAACTGCAAAAAGCTTTTTAAAAACTTCCACACTGAACTATATAATTTGTAAAGGAGTGTGGACGGCGCACCTTCTGCCCTCTTGTCTGCGGCTCGATAAATGACTGGAGCTCGTCGAAACACGATAAACGGAATATACAAATGAACTTTCAAATCCCATTTATGTCTGGTGACCTTTTCATGTTTAGTCGAAAAAAATTGAGTAAAACGCATGTGTTCACTGGCGGTATCCTTTTTCAAATTGTTATTGCAACACTACGAATAGTTTCATATGATTTTAGGCATAAAGCAAGTTTCAATTATGTTATTTTACTTTTTCACATCTTTGATCAACCAGGTCAAATAGCTTCTGTTTATGGCAATACAGTTCTCGCGCATAAATGCTGCAATCAGTCGTTATATTTTTTGCTTCTAAATAAGAAATTACGGACTGCTCGATCCTGATGAAAGCGTCATTCGCATCGCGTAATGTGTTCCCTCACGTTCATATGTGCTGCACTTGAAAAGTCTGGCAGTGATGCGTTCTCGCCCAACAGCAAAGACTGCGACTCAGCACGGCTAAATATTTAAAATTTTAAGCGTGTTTGCTGGTTAGGCGATCACAAGCCGCCAGCATCACTTCAACACTTGCATCAAGGCCACCTGCATCGGTGTGGATCGACGTCACGCATGCTAAGGATAGACTTGAACAAACAAGCTTCACACTTCACTTGCTTCTTCCCCAAAGCATTGGTCGAAGTTGCCTTTCAGCAGGTGAGCAACGAAGCGCCGAACAGAAGTTTTGACCCCAGGAGTTGCACACAGAGCAGACGTTTGCGCGTGGGATTCGACCAGTTAGCTGCGTTTGGGAGCAGAGGGCAAAATGTTGTTCTTGCGTTACCATTACTGCTCTGGGTGGTTCGAAGAAACTTTTCTAATCATTAAGACTTGAAGTGCGTAAAGCGAACGCGGAGTGGTACAGCTCGTAGGCAGCGATAAATCATTCGCGTTTTTTCCAAGAAGTATCGACAGCGTTTGCAGGCTGACGAAGGTGTTGCTTCTGCGCCTTCAAACCACACTTCGCCGACGGTATTCGCGAACCCAGCACAAGTTACGGCGACGGACGCCGTCCCACGTGATCAGTCAAAATCGAACGTGACATCTCGTCCTTCTACCGCAGCTATTTGTCTTGCAAGACGTAATTTCGCCGGCACCTCGCTTTAATCCAGCACTCGGCTTTGATTTTCGTGCATCACTCCCACTTCAGACCGAACCTACTTAACATCTCCAGACATGTTACAACCTTGTATTTCTGTCTGCGGTAAACGCTGCAAATATCCTTCCAGGCCGGCCACGTGATGGAATGACGGAACGTCTGCCCAGGCCCGCAGCCAGGTTTTAAGGTTTGTGGGGCAAAATGAGCTGTTTTTGTTTTTATTCTACGTTTAAAACAAATTTCTCTTGGTACAACAAGATTTGCGGAGACATGAAAAAAACTTGGGGGGACAATGTATCCGAATGCCCCCGTGGCTAGGGTCTGCGTCTACTCCCGCAAAAGGTAAAAAGGCAACCATGTTGATTCAAGAAAAGCAACTGAAAACACAGCCATGCATACAAAAAGGCTTTCTTCGTAATTTTGCACTCACAACTTTGAAAGGTTGATAAATTGTCAACTGCTTTTCGGTACAAGGAATGACGTCAGTACAAGCGGTTTATTATTTAGGAGCAAGAACAAAATATCAAAATGGAATAAATTGAATTCTTAAGAGAAGGAAAAGTAATTTTAGGAGCAAACAAGACGATTGTAACTTATGGTCTGTTTTGTTCAAGAGCGTACGCAAGGGGGGTTGGGGTTAACCCCCCCCCTTGAGCTTGATATTTTGTAAAAACTTTAGTACCTTCACAAAGGAGATTAATTGTTTTCGTACACTTTCTGCTTGTTCATTTGTCGACTTAATGCAAATATCACGAAAGAAATTTGCATGCAAATTGTAAGGAACATTGTAAATGGGCCAAAATGTGATAATTAGGTTTTGGTGGAAATCTGGGTTATTGTCTGCGTCCAGAAATCATCTCACCACTTTTTGCAGACCTTTCGTCCACTACGCATATTTAGATTGTATTCCACGACAGTTCACTTTATCCGAAACAATTGTGTTTATTTTGTCTGCTAAGGCTGATCAGCGCAAACGCTGACCGCATTGGCTACATTACCAATTTCTGCAGCATTATAGAAAAGTTGCACGAGCTCAAAAACAGCAGTTTTTAATATAGAAGCATTCAGGCATTTGATAATGTCTCAGCAGGGTAAAGGAAAACAAAGTTTGCTGGACTTCTATACATAACAAATAATCGAAAGTTTCTTGCGTACTTTATGCGCATTCTCAATTCTTGTGTAGGTTTAGGATGACTCGATCTTGCAAATCGGGGTGCGTGTGAGTCAGTCCAGCCGCACGCTTTCTATGCTCGACCGCTCGTTTTCGATAAGTTATCAGCGCAGCCTGATTTTGCCGTTGTAAATTGATCTGACGCAGTGATGAGTGTGTTTTACTTCCCTATTTTAACGCGCAGTCTGATATTTTTGTAGTTATGAACTGCCCTGTCTTAGTGTTGAGTATATTTTCCTTCGATATCCTAGGTTGGAGCGCTGAGAGTTTGTATCCAGTGCAATAGCACATAAAATAAGGGGAGTGCGTGTAGAAGAATATGCCTATTATGTCAAAAAACTTCGCCAAAACGTTGGTTTGGAAACATGAATATGACGTCAAATTGTGACGTAACAAAGAGCGCACCCGAATACAAATGACCACCATATGCCATTGAATGAAAACACCCCCAATGAAAATTTTTTNNGTACGTCACTGGTTTTGTTTGAGTCCCATGAAAGCATTAATGGAGTTTGACTTCTATGGTCATATCATTAGAAAAGACTTCTTATGCAAAATTTNTTTTACTGCAGCNGTGTCTGCAATAGTGTCTGTGAATCGTATAAAACTTTTAGGTTAAAACGCGGAAACAAACAAAATCGATTTCTGTTCTAAAAATGAAGCTCCCAAACATTTACTTAAGCGCCAAGCCCAACAGTGAAACCTTTGTTCCTTTTGCGTTCTTCTAAAATGTTTGTTGTAAAATATCTCCAATTAAACAAAATCAAGCAGAACTGATTTGAGAGAACACCTTTCGAATTCTTTATTTGGAAAGGCGCTTGAATGTTGTGCGTTGGTCCTAGTTTCGTTCCCGAAAGGGAAAGCGCTGAAGCGTTCAAGCCTGGGTATTTATGCTGCGTCCACTCAATAACACCCTGGTTTCATGCATTCTCGTTCAGACTTCGCGACTTACGCCCAAAGGGATTGCAAAGTCAATTGTGTCTGCCTGTAACCGTTTCACGCCCAATGATACGGTATTGGTTAAATATGTTTGGCGGATTAATGTCTATACGATCAATCATGAAAAGAGTTACTGGACAAATCGTAACGTTTGTTTTGCGGTTTGTGCCGTTGATCTGAGAAAAAGTATTTTTACCTTTGTTAATGTACCCGTCGTAGATTGATCAGAAAATCAGAACCTACTTTAACTGGAGCACCTTCTCAGCAATTATCGACTTGAAGAGATCAAACCTCTGTTTCATCTCTGGTGACAGATCGCTGGGCTTCAGCAACGAGCCTTTATCCGTTTGCAAGACCGCGTCTCACCAAGAGAAGAACACCACCACTTGTATGCAAATAAACCAGCTTCGTTTCACCTTAAAACTCAAACATTGCAAACTTTTTGTGCTCTTGCGAGGCAAACCTCGAGCGCTTGAGCGTTGTTTCTGGAAGACAACGTTGAAACTGGAATCACTGGGCCACAGAAAAGAGAATCGTGTGTTATATAATAATAATCATCAGACAGCTCCAGACTGAGAACCTCTCGTGTCTCAAACCGCTTTTAATTCTTATCGTCGACCTCTGTCTTACGCTTTTAGTGGTAAATGCCTGGGCGCAGGTCTTCCCGTCTGATCACGAACTGCTCAGAAAGCTGCGAGATGCAACCGCTACTTAGTCATTTTGTTCCGATTCGCTGAGCGTCTGCGCAGCGACTGACGCAGGTCGAAGATCTGGAAGCGCAAATCCACAAAAAGCGAGTACACGCTCGTCTGTCGTGATTGCCTCGATTTTTGCGTCACAGCTAGTCTTCGCTGCGACAAGATGATCCTCAGACCAAAACGTGCTCACAAAACACTCCACGCTTGCAAAGAGCACTCAACACAAACCATGAGCCCGCAAGCAGATAGCGCGAGTCTGGTCGCTTCCATGAAACTGAACTACTGGTTGTTTCAAGGAATTTGCGACCGCTCTTGGCTTTCTTCCGTGAGACGAAAAAAAATTCCAGGGTGAGCTTTCCCTTTCAGCCCAACTGTAAATCTAGTAGAGAAGTCAATCGCGTGCACTGTGTACAAGTTTCTGCAATAGGCAACAAAGATGCCTACCCCTACTTTGGAGCTAGAAAAGCATGCATGATGGCGCAGTCAGTGATATTTGTTTGCACAAGGAGTTGACAGACCATTAAGTGGCGTCTTGCGATGGACACAACGCCTTGACCTGATTACTGCACAAGGTCATCAGATATAATGTGGTAAAATCAACTTTGAAATACACATTTAAGAACTCTTGAATAGGCCACACGGAGACTTCAATGTTGTGTTATCAAGCACAAAGCATGGTGTTCAGTCAAGCGTATGAATGATGTTCTCAGCCCTTTCCTCAATAAACATTTGCAAAACGTTTTCAAAAAACCAGCCTTTGTTTCGAAAATGGCAAGAACTTTTCAGTGAGCACTTTCTAAATCATGTCAACAAAAGATTTCCTGATTTCGAAATTGGAGGTTTTTTGAGCATTTCTTAAAGTTTCATACATACTTGATGAACAACAACAGCGGTTTCGAACTGATTTCAATTTGTGCGGTTCAGATCTTTTGTGAACATAGTAAAAAAAACAAGCAAGTACTCTCCATGGAGGGATAAGCAAGGAATCAATCAGCACATTTTTAATAGGAAATCGATTTCACGTGATACTACTCATCGTTTGTCCTACAGTTTGTTCAAATATTCTATTTAAATAAGCTTTTAGAAATTAAGATGCGTAGTATCACGTATAATCGATTTTCTATTGAAAAAATTGCTGATTGATTCCTTGTTTATCCGTTTGTGGAAAGTTACTTACTTGAATATAGATATGTGCATGTTTGAATCATTGCAAAAAGTGGAAAGAAGAGCCCACTCGGCTGATTCCTCGACAGCTTGCATAAAAACTAGAGCTTTCAATTGTCGTATTAAAAAGAAGAGTTTAAATCCATAAATTTTCTTTTTCGATTGCGTGCAGAGGCAGATATTTGCTAAGCTGCATCTACTGATCACATCCTTGTCATATGCTGTTGCTAAAACTGTCATCTTGCCTTTATAGCTATTTGTCAAATTAATTTGATACGCGTTTTCAATGGTATTGGCGAAAGCACGCCAAAACTACAGCATTTCGATGTACAAAGATAGTAAAAATTTCGCAAAGAGCGAGTAATGATTATTTTTGTACTCCAACATATTTGTGTTTTGAAGAATCACCAAGCAATCCTTCACCTGCACAAAAGCAAATTTCTAACAAAAAATCAAGAAAGACTTTACTTTATAAATTTGCTTGCAAGCGTCTGCAGCGTTGTGGCAATTCGAGTTTTCATAAACAACTTTTGATTTTCTTCCTGTGAAGCTGCTTGAAACTACAGTCTAGCCAAATAGTCCTCACGGTTACACTTCAAAGCGCAGAATGCTGCTTTAAGAACTCGGCCACTGCGTCATTACCTTGTCATTCGCAGACATACGTTATTGACGCAGTGACATTGGATTCGAAATTTCCAGAGTGCGCGCACCACAACTGGCGACTTCATCCACTCGCCCGTTTCTTCGAAGCGAAATATCAGCTTCGCAATCATTTTACAATCAGCGTGTGCATCATGCTCGGGCTGTTTCCATCGCTTTTGTGGCGATAAACTGGCCCAACTGTCCTGGAGGTCCGGCGGCTTGGACCTCCGCATGCATTGTGGTTGCAAAGTCCATATATCCCCATAACGGGCCAACGCTGGCCCTGCACAGTGCAAACAGCTGACATGTATCATCGTCAGTAATTGGGCAATACAGTTATTTGCAGAGCGACTGCTAGAGCAGACTTAATATTTAATCCGGGGGGGTGTGCAAACATGTTTTTTTATTATCAAGGGCGGCAGAAAGTGGCGCTGATAGACGACCAAACAGCAAGCCTATCATGATTTGCGCAGTCTGCCCAAGTTTAAACGAAAGTTCATATCTGTGTCATGGCCAGTGGCGTCATTGCCTTCTGATATTACGGGTCGAGTAAATAAGAAGGAGCTGGCGGCAAACATTTTCAAGAGAAAAATGTTTTTGATCGACAACTTTTTACCAGGTACGATTGATTTACGAAAACATGCCGTTCCAACGTCTTGGTTATTGCAACAAAAGTTAAGCAACTGCAACAAAGTTAAGTTAAGTAACTTCACTCCGCAGGTGAAACAAGCAAGGAATCAAAGCACAGTTTTTTTACATCCTATTAAAAATTTGTGATTGATTCATTGCTTGTTATGCGCAAGTTTGAATCATTGCAAAAAGATGAAATATGCGCAAGCTTGAATCATTGCAAAAAGATGAAGGCAGATCCCAATCGTCTGATTCCTCTAAAGCCCATATAAAACCTAGAGCTTAAGTTAAATTATAATAAAATTAAATATGACATGCTTGTTTTTTGGTTTATTGGAATAAGTTGTGGGACTGACGATGCGTAGTGTTACGTGAAATCAATTTCCTATCAAAAATTTACTTATTGATTCAAGCACTTCACCTGTGTGGAGACTAGCTACTTGAATGCAGTTATGTGCAAGATTGAATCATCGCAAAAAGATAAAAGCAGACACATTTCAGCTGATTTCTCAAAAGCTTACAGTAAACTTAGAGCTCTTAAAGGGTAAACAAATCTAATTTTCTAAGTCANATATTTACCATTTCAAGGACGCTTGCACTAACAAGGGGCATGTAATTTTGAAATACAAGTTACGACAAGAATTTTTCCCTGACCTTGGTTCTAATGACCTCATCTCTCCGACAAACACGCAATCAACATTTGTCGACATGTCGCTAGACTTTGATGTAAGTAGAATCTGGCATCAGCTGGTCTGCAGGAAGGGCAAACGACCTTTGACCGAAAGGTGCTCGTCATTGTTTGCTCATAAAATGTTTACGGTCATTCTCTCTTTGCGCTGGTGTTTAAATGAAGAGACTGGGAACAGGGACAACTCCTGTCTCCTGTGGTTCGTAAAAAATTCTGGATAATAAAAATCTACGTTACCCCACCACGGGATATAAGGTGTCCATTAGCAACAGATAATATGTGTGAACAATGGCCACATATTTCAATAACTGCTGTCGCTAAACAAAAAGCCTTGCATTCTCGCAGAACGTTTCTCACCACTATAAACGAAGTGGCAAGATTTAAAGTTTGCAAAGATCGCAGTCGTGTTTGTTAGGTGGATTTCTCAAACATTTGAATATTTGACAGCTCCTTACAACCAGAGTAACATGGCAAACGCAGATGCATTAGCTTGCCAACTACAAAAACAGAAGAAATTTTAGCTTAACCAAACAATGAAAATATTTTTTGGTCGAGTTGATTCGTGCGAAGAACGCGGGATAAGAAGCATTTCGAACTGTTTGTATTTCGATCATTCAACAACAACTGCGAATTTGCCGCCACCCAAAGTAAAAACAGCTTGACTGCTGTGCATGCGATGACGGGCAACGCTGTGGCTGGGTGTGCAGCAGCTGTTTGCGAATGTGAGCTTTTCAAGTCAGGCGTACAAATTCTGAAGGTTTCGTCAACGTTTGACAAACCATCTCCTTCTTGCAGAAAAAGCTCAACGGCAAAGCTTCACAACTCCGATTTTCACAACTCAATTTCAATTGTTATCTGCTTTCAAAGCCAAACGTGAACAAGAAACAAGCTGTCTGAAAGTTTAAACATTAAGCCAACCATGGCCCTGAAGAATTTGAACAAACAACACCCATATTTCGTATAGTGTAGTTTTTACGTGCAATACTCACAGCAAGAACGCATAATATCTTAAACATTTTTAGTTCCCGTCCAGATTTAATAGGTTATTTTTGTTTGTTTTTAGCATAATCGTTTTCCACATTTTGCTTGAAAATGAAAAGCATATCTATCGTATATTTTGTCGAAGATACCAGTTGTGCTTGTAAGAGCGACAGTAAAATTTGTTATGTCCGATTAAAACCGCAAATAGAGATATAAATCGGGCGATTTACAAAAGTTACAAAACTTATCATATTTCGGGGTGAAACAAACAAGAATAAAGAAACCAATAACTTTGCGCGACCCTGGAAAAAATCAAACTTTCGTGTCTGAAAGTCCTTTAAAAGCATAAAAACAACAACTGTTCACACGTTGAGTTTTTCTGAAAAATCTGCAATTTTTAAGCTTTGTTTGACCTTTCCAAACACAGAAGAAGCGTATCCACCGGAACTGATTTTCAAGGTTATCAAATGCCTCACATATTTTTCGGATCACATCTTTTACAGGAACGAGCAATTAAATCAGAGATAGTTTTGAAAAGAGGAAAAGATGTTGAAAAAACTTATGAAACTATCAGAACGATAAAGGGAAGACTCTGACAACTATCTGGTGTGGCCGGGACAAAATTTGATGCCTGTTATTGGCACATGATAAAATATTTCTGACACACTTTTGTTGAACGCTTAGCCCAGTTAGCTGTTGCAATTACAACGTGTAACCTGTTTAAAAATAACCTGTTTGTTTGAGCGTCTCGCTGTTGGTGACCTTGAGTCGACACGCCTCGATGCACTTGCTCAATGCATTCCTGCTATCAGCTTAACTGAATTGGTTTTGTGCTGTCATAATGCATCATCCTGTTGATGCTGCTGCGAAGATACAAAACAGTATTTTTCAAAACAGGTTGGAGTTGGACTGCATTCACAGTAACAAAGTATGAGCGAAACATTTCAGTAACCCTGGAAATCAACTGCCTCATTCCATTGATGTATTTGAACTGAAAATCATTGACATAATTGCGCAAAACAAACATTTTAAGCATTTTCAGGCTCAAAATGCTGTGAAGCGAACTGCCGAAAGCAAAAATAAATAAATCGTGTGAGATTCTTGTCACCTCAAATGCTCTATAACCGTATGATCTCATGAAAATATTAAACCAAAACTAGATTTTTAATTAATCTCAAGCGCGTTTCAAAAAATCCTTCAATGTACAGCATTAAACAACTGATCTCCAATGTCAAGTAAGAATGAAAGAAATGGCATGGGACGTTGGCAAACCACCTTATAGGTTTGTCAGCGGATTTTGGAGCATAGCTATGTGTGCATGTATCCTTGTAAAGATAAACAATACAAAAATCCTAAATGCTACGCGTTAAAAAGCAATGATGTAACCTACTGCGTGGGAGCAGTTTGCGCATTTCTGAGATTGTTTTGTGGGATGACCTACCCTGCAATACAGCCGACTTCAATGTGTGTATTGTAAACCGATTTTAGACGCTACGTTTCAAGCTGATTCGGCGATACTTCGCACAGCCCTGTGACAGGGCAACCACGTCAAATATTTTGAAAACGCGTTTTGTCTGCACAAATACATCACCCGGCTGGTTCTTTGAACATCAACACCTCTATCTTCTACTTGCATTCAGGTGGCGAGCTACAAGAAATACCGGTGTCACTGTTGTGATTATCACTAAACCTGAAGCAGGAGGATTTCCAAAAGCACGTTGCTACGAATCCAATGAGGAATTCCTTGTCTGCGACAAAGCTCGCTGATAGAAGGTTTTGGTTGTTCCATAATTACGTCACAATAAAGCGAATAAGTTAAGCTATAACATGTATAACATGGCAAAGCAATCAGTAAATAACCGACAATACGTTCATGTTTGTGCAAGGCCCCTGCCGCTACTACATTTCTGTCTATCTGGATCGATCATAAAGCTTGGCAGTCGCAGCAAACGTTAAATCCTGGAAGTCATCTCTTGGGCGCGTTGTTTACCTCGCAAGCAACCAATCAGCATTGCTCGGAACAGGCAGCAGCAGACGACCACTATTGGAAAGACGCCAACAGATATTGCTCAACAGCTAATACTATAACTGTTTCTCCGAGACAGGAACTCAAGTGTTGCAACCCCAGCATGTCTTTTATTCGCCGTGGCAGGGCACACGCAAGCAAGAAAGAAACCACGCGCACGTCGACGTCTAACCCCTGAGGAGGCCACGTCATTCCCAGTGGAGTAGATGCAGTAAGACGACCATAACTTATCCGTTCGNTTCATCTTCCGTTCGAACCTCCCTATTTGGAAAAATGGATACGATACACTCGCTCGTGGATGCGTATCTTCTAAACCCGTTTTTTTGGGAACCTTTTGATAGGTGGAAGCAGGTATATCAAAATAACCGTTCACAAGTCAGAAAGGGTAAAGCATCTTCATATTAAAAATTGTAATCAACGTTCAGACTTCATCCGCTTAGTGTGGTTAAAATAAATTTCCTTTAAATTGCGAAAAACACGTTTAAGCTGGGCTTTGCAAACCCGTGAACCTATTTTAATGTGTTGTTGAAAGTGTTTTCGAAGCTATCTGATGTTATTGTGTCTGGAACAAACCCAAAATGTGAAGCGAAATGCTGATTAAAACTAATGACAGAGAGAACATGGACCACAAACTTGAGTCCAAGAGCAGGGAAAAACCGTTTGATCTCATAGGCTTTGGCTGTTGTGATCATGTGCAAATGATGTGCTTCGCAAACAACGCAAAATAATCATAGAGGTGATGCTTGCCTAAACTTGTTGGCTATCTAAAACCGATCTCATTTTGCTCAGGCTTCAAAATCAAGGAGTCAGAAAATTGCTGCTCTCACTTAATTTAGAAAATCAATATCCAGTTTACTTGCTTTAATTCTTGCTAAATTGTGAGTCCGTTTTAGAGGTTTGGTTCCTCACAAACACTTTAACGTATTCCTCATGTTTGGTTGATTGCAACTTTGGCTGAATCGACAAGAAAATACGCAGCACATTAATTACCTGCAAGCTGCATGGCTAACCGGTTGTTGTTAATTAATATCCTGCGCAGCCTAAAAACGATGCTCAGGTTACGCGGAATTATTCCGCTCTTCGTGCAAACTCAGATATCTGCAGCTCGCTCATGTCGTGTTTTCAACATAAATCAATTGCGCAAACGGCGTAACCGACCTAATGCTGTTTGGCTTGTGAATGAGCATTTTAAGGCAAAAGGTTAACGGAAGTTGAAAATCTGCATCGAATATCGAATTCCAGTAGGCGTGGTTTTTCCCTGTTTAAATAACACAAACAATAATTCCTTTTGAAAATATTCATAACATCAAGTATTTATTGCTGGTTGATGTCTTTGAAAGCCGAAGCTTGACAAAGTTCTGTTTTGACCGTTTTGGGTGCGAGAAAAAGTATAATGTAACTAAGGAAAAAATATTTGCAGACGCCTACCTTTTTAAGATGACGACATGTGGAAACATGACATTTCGCAAAAAATGGATAAACTACTTGTACATCACAACCAAACTATCGAAAAGCAATTTGAAATTGTTTGCAAGTAATATTAACAACCTGTATGCAACTTGTGTAACAGCCTGTTTATCGACTTTACAAAAAAGTTTTATTCACCATTTATCCCGCGGTCTGTCAATGAAACATGATACAGATGTATAAAGTTTGTTCAAATGAAAACTGCATCTTTTTTCTATTTGAATATGATTCAAGTACTGGCGATGCGTGGTGTTACGTGAAATCGATTTCCTATTAAAATTTTGCGATTGTTTCTTTGCTTGTTTCATGTGTGGAGGGTAGTTGCATCTTTTTATTAGCATTCCAGAATTCGAGCACACAAATTTTCTCATGAAACAACTGCGTTACTGCAACCTTTGAGGGGAGACAAGAACAACATACGTTACGAACTTGAAACGAGGTTTACAGACTCCAGTGCACAATATCGATCTTTGCAACTTTTGCAATATATTTGTTGACAAAAGTAGAAACAAATCTCTTTTCTCTAACTGCCGGCCTGTTTTCTCGCAGAATTAAAACAAACACAGAGCACCTCAAAAAAGTCCCAATTTTATTTTTTGGAAAGCTACGTCAAGAATATTAAAAGTGATGTTTTTTTTCTGCTCAAGCTTTGGCGTCGGTGAAGCTCAAACGCATCACTGACCTTTTCTGTTCGGATGAACATTAATTGAAAACTATTTATGCTGTTTACTGTCCTTTTATGGAAACTGAGCTGTTGATGGTAAGTTCTTCGCCCAATGTACGCAAACAGGTGCGTCCTTTCTTTTTTTGAAACTCTTAAGTCATAGCACAATATGTGGAAAATTAATAACTGTAAAGCTTTACGCCTCGTCAAAAGCCACTAATCATTTTCTTTGAACGAACGCGTTTGCCACAACCTTGCAGTAAACCACAACCTAAGGAGGAGTTAAGTGTACTGCGAAAATACCAATTCCTTTCTAGCGATGTGGTCGATGTCAAGCTTATAGCCTAGTTAATTTAGTGATGCTCCTTTGCCTGGTGTTGTTGGAGAACTAATAAATCAAAGGTTGGCTTTGTGTTCTGCTTATATCGACAACCATTTGCACAAGAAGGCCGCTTGGCGCGGTGTCTTACAAACACAGGAGACCTTGCTGGCTTGCTGTGCAGATTTATCAAACCTTCTTTGAATATTTTGCACGTGTTTTATGTTCTTATAGCTTAAGTGCTGCGCTTGACTGCAAGTAGAAAACTGCATTGGATTTACTTTCTATGGGGAACACTGACAAACATATTTAAATGCTCGTAAAAAACAAAATGTTTATCAAACCATATGATGGCAAATCTGCAGTCACGTTCCTACGCATTTTGGTTTCAAGGCTTAGTAAGCTTAGGTGTGTTTCGGGAAAAAAGAAAAGATCGTCAAAACTGCCGCCGATTTTTAGAAAAACACTGAAATTCCAAAGATATTATTGAAGCGACGTTATCGGCTTCTTAAGCGTAAGCTGCAATATTGCCAAAAACAAGCAATGTCAACAAAATAACACCCTCTGATAAGGCTGTATGCTACAGTGCCCACTAAAATCTCCGGCCTTCAACTTTTGTTTTTGAATTACTTCCAACGACAAACGTCTCTTCAGAACTGGAGCGTTTGGCATGTTGAGATTTATTGGGTTTTTGTTTTTGGTGAAATGCGTTTATATTGAAGGCCAAGATAATCCTTTGCCTAACCTACACTGCTGTTTTGCAGTAACAACCTTCGAATGCCATTGATCATAAATCAAATTTTGCAACAGGAAGCTGGAATGACGTTGAAGATTCGGTGAGTATGCGTTGATCACGTAAGGTTCGCTTATCCTACTTTGTGTAGTGAAGTATTCAACGATCACGAATGGTTTAAATTATGATTCACTGACCTTTGATGTTCGCCGCTGACTTTTACCGCCAAGTACTGTCATCACTTATTCCGCACAAGTAAGTCGTTCTGCGTAGCAGGAGCACTGGAGGCTGCATTAAAACTGCTGGATATCTTGGCATTGTTGTGCCGCTTGCAAAAGCTCGTGTTTGTCACTTGGGGAATGACCGCCCACTGTGCAAACCACTCGTGCAGTACGTAAAACCAGAAAACCAGGCCGTAGTTAATCGCTTCGCGTGCCGCCATGATGCATTGCAATGCGTCTCACCTCGTGGCACCTGGGCACGTTAAAGACAAACTTTGACCTGAAAAAGGATTTTGTACGGTCTAAACCAAGCCGCCGTTCAGTTTCTTGTCTTCACGTTCATTATACCTGCTTTCATTGGTGTTGCAATTTACTCTCGCACTTGTCAGGGAGGAATCGTATGATTAGAAAGGATTTCATGTGAATGCCACTTGTACTTTCAGGCACGTGTATATAAAAAATAGGCCCAAACGAAACGTTTATCTGAAAGCATCCCAGTGTTTCAACGAAAAGGTCAAGCATTTTAAACAATTTTCAATTCGCAATTTATTAGTGATGTCAGTCTGCACCAAAGTTTGTGAAATATGTAATAAACTCGTTAATCGCTGTTATATTAAGTAATCGATCCTTGTATGAAAAGAGTTTTCAGGCTGTTCATTGAACGCCCTACAGCGACTTAGATGCCAAGACTTCAACAGCTCTTCCGTAATTGACACTGAACGAGATAAACAATATGCAAATGAAAGAGCAAAACAACTTCTTGAACTCGTCAAATTACGCCACGCAGAATCCTGCTTAGAATAGTAATCCGGGTACACATGATCTTGAACCATCGCTATGCGTGATATGAACTCTGAATACACATTGGTAGCTATTAGAAACGATTACGGAAAAACCACAAGTCCTACGTAAAACGCTAAATCACCAGTTACATTCTTCACGTTTTACGCACTGGCGTCACATAGCCTAAATTCGGTAAGTAGTTTTTTAGTGCGGAAATATTTGTCTTGGTCCGGAGGCTACCGTTCACCAGAGGAAATTGCCAATTACCGACGTTAGCAACGTCCCCTGGTATCTAAAAATTTTCTGGGGTTTGAACAAAAGAATTCCTTTCACTATGATTGGCTTTCATACAACTAGCATCAGATTGCTGTTCAATCGAGCGTGAAAACGTCAACTCAGGGTCAACACGTAAAGCAAAACGCACGCACGCAAGCTTTTCCCAGTGTCTGAAGAGTGTTGTTTATTGTCTGCGTGCCTTTGCGTTGGTTCAGCTGCGTAACGTTGTCTCAGAAACGCACGCTTGGTCACGTAAACCGTCAATCAATCGTTGATGTCACAATTCGCAAACATTTCAAACAATAAGCGCTCTTGAGCGCCATCCGGAACGAACATCAAGAACCTTTTGTACGGTTCTGATCCAAAAGGCAAACTCAAGAGCCTTGAGATTCGCTGACGTCCGAGATGAACTTATCCTAGGAATTAGGCGTTCTACCAAGACAACGATCCTTCTTTCAGGCAAACTCTGCTGAAAATAGGCGTTTTAAATTAAACGCTGGCTTCGCGTTTGCTGGAGAAGCTGTTCAAGTCAGCACTGCGAAAATACACTACGAAAAAGTTACTGCATTGTTTCGCAAGGCTCTTTATCGATAGCTTTCTGTCCATTTTCCAGCTGGCGCCAAAGAAAGTGTTCTTTGTTATTTTGTTCAGTCAACGCATGTGTGCATCTTCAATTTTGACCACACAGGTCATAGCAACGGTTTCACCTACAACCTACAAGACGTGACAGTCAACTGTTTACAGTTTAGTATCAGCCAAAGCTGGTTAATTTCAACGTACTGTTTTCAGCTACCTTGGAAAGAACACTTCAAAGAAGCGTGTTTTATAAACGATCTAAAGCATCCTATGTCTCAATTCTTGTGTTAAATTGCACTGCGTGTTTTGCGTTTCCATGACAATGGCCTTCACTCCCATTGCAATAATTGTTTTTTGTACCACCATACGATAAGAATGGGTGGATGGTGAATACTATTGGGGCAATAATCTCAAACCTCTTTTATTCATTTACTCACTCATGTTTCTAATTCAACACACTCCTTATCTCTTTTCCGGCCTGACTATCTGAAAACATTTGCGAGGGCTGAAGTAAACGAGTAGCACACGGAACAGCTGAACAACTTTTCGTGAAATCTTCCATTTAGCGAAAGACTATAAAAAAATCATGCGCTCCTGTGCAGGGACTATAAAGGGATATGCCACAACACGAATTCTCTCCTGTTTCACTATCTCCGCATGTACAACACCACCAAATCACGTGTTTTGAAAGGTTCTTTCGAATGTTTATAAAAGTTTTAACTGATTTCAGGATGCCTGGCCGCTGACATAAGGTCATGTCGAGAACTTGCGATGTCATCAGTGACAAACAATTTTTAACTGACGTCACGATATATTTTGGAAATCAAACAGTGACAGCTTTAACTCAATGCACAGCTTAAAATGTTAGTTGTTTAGGGCCCTGACACCCACTGTAAATAACTTCTCAAACAATTTGAAGAACATGTAAAATATGCTGCCCTCTTCGTCCAATATGTTTTTGTCAAAAATCCATCTCATAACTTGTAACATTTTTCTCCGCCGATGCGTTTGACATTTAAAAACTGTAGAAAGTTGTTCAGAAATAGTTTAGAAACGTGACCAAAAAGTCATCGATTTAAAAAATATGAAGGCACACGAGCTTTAAGCCATTGCTTTCTAACCATTTTCAGCTTGCGACCCACTTTCACTGACAATTTTGTGTTGGGCCAGCTGTGGGATATTGCGGTAAAACAAGGACGTAAAAAAGTAGATATGATCAAGAAACAAAATAGCAGCAATTGGCAAATTCCTAGATGCAATATCCCGATGTATAGCAATAGAAAATCGGCTAATTTTGAAGTAACGTTTTCGTTCAATAACCGGACAATTGCGTCATTTTGAAAGGCTTCGCGGTTCTCCTGAAACAGCTTTGCAGCCCACTGGTTGGTTGTCCTGGATGAGACCTTGTGTTTTTCCGACAACTGACCGAAACGACCGCACGTCATCATGATCGGATTGATTAACTTGTTCAGCAGAACGCACATTTAGGCCAAGGTTTGTTGAACACGGCAATGCGAGTTTTGCCGAAGGCGTCGAACGGTTGTTGGAAATACCAAGGTCTGCGAACATGGCCTGAAGTATCACAAGTGACAGCCAGGGTGCTTGATCACAATTGCAAAAGAAACTCTTCTACAGTTTTACATTCACTGTTGCTTTCAAACATCGATTTGCGTTTTATCCTGCATATCGCGTCGTACTCACAATTATGGTCCTATTTTCCGCACTTCAAATCTTGATTGAAGGCGTTGTAGGCAATGCTAAGAGTTTTTCTGCATGTGCCATTTCACCACATCAATTAATTGCCACCTCGCACATAGCGGATCATTTTTTTAATATCCAATTAACTTCACTCCACAGGTGAAATAAGCAAGGAATCAATCACACATTTTAAAAGGAAATCGATTTCACGTGAGGCTACGCATTATCAGTCCCTGTGACAAAAACACATCTTAACAAACCACGAGCACTTGCAAGGCGGTCCTTGGAAGTCCTTGGAAAAATACTCCGGAACCTTGGAGGATTACACAGCTTCAGCAACTAATCATGCATACTGTTTAAGATACGTTGCCCAGGCCATGGGCACGGAAGACGTACGTTTTTTTCCACAATTAGAGGAGGGCAAATGCCATATGGCCTTTCGTAACTTCGACTGCAGTTCTGAACACTTGCAGTTTTGAAACCAAACTGTATTGGTGAATGAACCAACATTAATAAACTGCACCAGCCTGTTGATATCGGTAAGCTGCAGCGATTTCGTGGCAAAAGGAATATCGTTATTAACATCTTAGCAAAAGGGATACAAAGCATAGGCGTAGCCAGGAGGGTGCAGGGGGCCATGACCCCCCAAAATTTTTAGCATATCTAGTCATTTTGTGCTTTGAGAAGCGGCGTCCTAAACAAAAATACTGCTGCTCGCCTAAAAGTGAAACATTCCGCCAATTTTGGAATAGCTGCGCCACTGATATAAAGGATATGTTGTTGCAGAGGTAACGATACATGTCATGCCAATAATGATATTATACAAGGAACGCCCAACCGGCGTCCATTAAAAATGGTTGCTGTTTGTGTGTCATCAATTGACCTGAATCATAACCAACAGTCATATGTTTTCGTGGCATGAGGTAAAATATGTCAACAATTTCCTGAGTTTTGTAGATGTTCAAAAAGCGAAACGAACTAAACGGAGTTTTATTTAGTGTCACAGAAACTGTTGGCTAAACTAGAAGTTGGACTGAAAGAGGTATCTACGGTGTGTGTTAAAAGTCCGCGCTGACACTTATATTTACATTGTGCAAGATATCATAGAAAGCTTCCTCCATGTCACAAGCAAAGTGTGGGATTCATCTGTTCACAGTGTAACGAAGTTCGTTGCAGGTAACTGCCGCACATACATCAACCGCATTTTTTCTGGTAATTGCTTAAAAAATCTGATTTTAATACGACATTTACAAGCTTTGTAAAGACCACAAAGCTGACATCAAACGCTGATCTGCAAATCCGACAACTAACCGGATTGCAGAGATGAAACTTCCTGGTCTAGGCCGCTTTGTGACGTGGGAGTAAATTCACGCTTGACAGCGATCAAAGGACTGACCCGCTGTCACGAAAACATCCTCCGTTGGCGAGGCCAGTGCGGAACATCATGTTCACTGGTGTTATTGTTCGGTATCAGTCTTTTCTCAATGCGTCCAGTTAGCACATGAATACGCGTTCGGATAACCTACGTTTAACACGAAGTGCAGATCACACCGTTTAGTGGAACTGACTGATTTCTATCGAACGTTCACAGAGCGCAAAAGAGGTACATGTGAAAAAAGGGGGGAGCCCACGCAGATTTTCCTATACGCAGGTGCAGGAATATAGATGGCGCTCGTAAGGACCTTACAGTGTTTTGCTGAACATACAACTGCATTCACTGGAATGGTCAGTAGGTTGCTGGCCTGAACACGTGTTTTTCTTTTAACGGCATCAACTATCTCAATGTTGACATATGACAGTTGTATGTTTGGTCCGCATACCAATTGAACAGATCAGCTTTCTGTCTATGCCACACTCTGTGTTGCCGTGCTGTTCATGAAGGCAAGTCAAGTGACTTGCGATGTAGGCTAAATCACAGGAAATCAGGAAAAAGAAAAAGCTTGATCACGCCCGCTTACAAACTACAAATTCCACCATTTTTAACTCTATTAATGAAAACATCACCGTCAAACATTTAAGATTTATCACTATTTTTTTTCTCACTTCATTTCTGCACCTCCTGAAATTCATCATAGTGTACAACCCGCAAAACCATAAATAACTTGTTTAAAGCGATGTTGTGCAGACGACGATTGTACAGTGCATTATTTCGTAACGCAACAGTGATTTTTATGCATTGTTTGCTCTCCTGTGCGGTGAAACAAGAAGGAAAAGTTGGTGATCACCCAGTGCGGCTAAAAAAGAATGTTTTGTGATATTTCATTAATGTTTCATTTAAAGCTGTTTCGGAAAACAAAACATGGAAAATACTGAAATAACAAGAAAAGCATTGAAGTGGTGAACCAAAACCCGTAAATTTTTAAATAGCATAACGGTTTTGCAACATGAACCATTTGCATCAGATTTGCTGAATGTAACCACGTCATGTGTGAGAATATTGAAACAATTTGTAAATTTTATCGAAGTAAGTTGCAATCGTTCACACGTTTTTCAAATAAATTGGCCAAATAAAGCATCCATATTCGTGCTTAGCCCTTTTTTAATTTTCAAAGACTATGGAGCCAACTAAACAGGTCTTTCGCTTGAAATAACATCAAAATTATGCCGTTTTGTGTTTATCGTTACGTGCTGGTTGTACAACAAACTGTTGACCAACAACGCTACGAAACAATTCTACAAATAGAAACAACCGAAATCGCGGTTTGCAGTGCTTTGTATCTGATCGTTTTCGGCGTTTTCAATCTTGATTTAACACGACAAAATTTAGGTTTGACCTAAATTACAAGAACACGATTAAAACACTAATAGAACTCAACCGTAGTGGTCAGTGACGCTGGGACACCGGTAGGGCACGGGGAGGGGAAAGTTGAGGGCAATGGAAACTTATAAAAAAAAACAAAATTTCCTTACAATAATAACCGAAATTAAGAAAACCATTCTGAATTTTCTGGGTGCGAATAGCTGCAATAAATTTGTTTCATTTCGATCTTGATAAACCATGAAATTACTCATGGTACTGTTATGAAAAATCCATCTTCATCCTCGTTGCCCCCTTTTGAAATGGCAGGGGGCAATGCCCCAGTCTTGTCCCCTCTCTCCAGCGTCCCTGGTAGTGGTGTTTGTTTAGACGCAAGCGTTTTGCAGCTGTCTCAGGCATCGATCAAATACAGCCTCATTCAGCAGCAAGATTTGGAAATGACGTCACTCCGCGCCCCCCCTGCGTGTGGCATCTAATTCATGCAGTTCGTCATAACGCCGGTTGGATCACCTACGTTTCGTACAGTTACAACAGCATCGCGCCGCAAGAACAAGATTACGATGTTGTTACTCACAACAGCTGAACGGTCAAATCACAAACGCTTTCCACATACCAAAAGTACTTGTTACCAGCCCGGCGTAACCGATAGGATATAGTCACGTGATCCTCAGGGAGGAGCTTGCTAGACAACCAAGTCCTTGTCTGGCTAAAACTGTTTTTCCGCTCACGTGATTTACGCCCGTTACATCCGATTACAGGTAAAAGAGGAGCTCATGCTTTAGGTAATTTAAATTTCACAAGGTGGCGACTAAATTTAACGTTGACGCCAAGACATCAACTGCTCTGTGTCGTCATCCTGCTAGCTTCCGAGTGACGCGGGGATTAGCGCATTGTCGGATGTGGATTAAATACAGCGAATACAGGGCGCTCGCCTTGCTGCAAAGCTGAATGAAACTGTTTGTTTTTAAATCAGGCCAAACAACACCTAGAAGAAAGTTCACGAGAAGTGACCCTTTGCTCCAAAGTAATCTTAATTGAAAAGAGCTTGCTGACGAAGATCATGGTTGATATGTAACATTCAAAAGCATTGTGAGTTATTTACCGGTCGCAAACAAGGCTGTCAGTGAAGCAACTTTGTTTAGCTGTACTCGGAATGGACCTAAGCCATAATCGCACTTATGACGTATACACGTGTGTCTTTTGCAGCGTGCAGCAGAAGCTGCGTAAGAAGTGACTTACTGGCCAAATGCCCAAAAATTCTCAAGATAACAAGTAAACACGTGCTGGTCGCAGCATAACGAAATGTGCCGCATGGCATCTGTGTGCACAGGATCAGGATCTGGTAAAATTATCCGGATTAGGAACAGGACCAAACCTCAAATTTCCCTGAAAAAACGGATCAGGGCCGGATTCTGTTTTTTTGCATTATTCTAAGTGCTGCGTATCAAACTAAGAAATTACTAACACTGGGAGCTTGAAATATTCACATTTGCATCAAAGTATTTTCCCTACAACGATTTTTTTAATATCATTGCAGTACATGCTAATACATGCTATTTCTGTCACTGCGCAAAGTTTGCTAGCTATAAACTTTTCTCCACTAGCGTGATAGCAATAGGTTGTCGAAACGTCAATAGTAGACATTGTTACCACACCAGTGGAGCACATCACTGCATTATATGTTTGCTCAGCCCTTGTAGCAACCACTGCTGCTAACCTGCTATTTGTTTTCCAAAGCTATGTAAAAGCATGCTTGTATGCGCTGTGACTTCTTTCAAACATTAACGTTACATGCTTATTTAAGGATTTGTGTTCTGAGTGCATGGACAATGCTATGCATTCTTTCTTGGGCCTGTTTATGTAATAAACTGCAATACTTTCAGATTGTGTTGATTATTCAATTGTTAGATCTAAACATTTATCCGAGAAGTGTGTATACCCAGTTGATGCACGTGATGAGGGTAATACCGCATTAATATCAAATCAGAAAGATCAACATAAGATTACAGTGTTGACGCGACTGGGCAGTTTACCATGATGTGTATGTTCTGACTGAGTAAGTTTTTCGTTTCGTATTTATTCATCAAGTCTGTCTTATCAGCTGAGTGTTCGAGTTCGTATTAAAAGTGTAGTATGGTACCTAATATGCGTGCTAATATACAGGGTGACACAAAAAACAGTCATCACCAAAAATCGAATAACGTCCAAAATTTTATTTAGATTGACACAAAACTTCAGCTACATTAGATCAAGCCTGTGTAGCAGACATCTCCAAAGTTACAAGTCTGTACTACAAAAACTCTTTGTTTCACTGGCGCTCAAAAAAGTATGCTCCAAAAGAGCTCCCCGGCGCTGCACGCACATTTGGATCCGGCGGGCAAAGTTCTCAATGACCCTCCCGCATTCCTCCCTTGGGATCGCTCTTATTGCTGCCTTCAGGTCAGGGATAGTCTGGGGGTTGTTGCCATACACCCTGTCCTTAAGGTATCC
>JGI24158J21664_10000778_pt1 | contig 32098 bp, 21 predicted proteins | sample Ectturendosymbi3_FD_21664 | JGI IMG/M metagenome (IMG submission 21664)
GCAATTGCAATTTGCTAAAAAATCTACCTAATTAAATCTTAAATTACGCAAGGCAATATAATATGTTTGGAGTTGAACCGCTGCGAAGTCCTTGTGGCCATCTGTTAGGAGTTTCATTGACCTGTACAAACAAACACAAGCGTTGCTGCTGTCTCCTATTTTCTTTGTCTCTGGTTTACAATGAGCTGCACAGTGTCTGTGTTTGGCATTGCAACGCAATTTCAGGGCATTTTCACTTTGTGTAAGTTTGCTTTTGTTATCTGGTGTTTTTTGGGTGAATCTAGTGTTTTTTATCATGAAATCTAGTACTTTTCCATAACAACAGAATGGCAACACTGCGTAGAACGAAAGATCAGAAAAAGAGATTGCAATGCTTAGCTAGCGCGATGCCGAAACCTGTAATGCCATCAGGACATCAGGAGCTATGAAAAGCCCAAGGTTTCTAAGAAGAAAAAACGCAAGGATCTTGCAGCGTTAGCAAAGCCGCCGCGACTGAATCGCGTTTTCTAGCAAAACTTTCAAGCAGCAACGTTAAAGCAGTGGCGTTAACCAGAGCACCTGAAAATTAAGATGAAAATGAAGACATTAGCTTTGAAACAAGTTTCACACTCAGCCTGGTATTTGGCCATATTGACATGTTCTTTTTCCGGAGTTTTTGTTTGTAATATCAGGTTTCTGCTGAATATTCGGGTGAATGTTGTTTCTTGCTGAGCCACTCTGTAGTCTATGAAACATTTTTTCTTAGTAAAAATACACGCTAGTATCCATATCACAAATTCCCTTCTCGGAGCTAACTGTATGTTAATTTGAGTAAGCACATTCTCGACTACCGGAAATAACAAACGGAAACCTTGCTCATCAGCGAAAACATAACTTTTACAAACGATGACATCATGAATTACGTCACAGGAGACCTCCATTAAAAATTGCACCGGCCCCTTTATCCGGCTCTGTCTAGTACAGTATTATTTTGGCAGCCTTTGTATGTATGTCCTCAAGGAACGAGCTATCCGAAGTTCAGCAGTTAGCGGAAATAAAATTTCCACAGACTAAGATTGGGAGAACACAAGAAACATAAAGCGCATAAAGGACCTTGCGTGGAACAAGGTGTGAAAGCTGTTTGATGCGGTTAAGTCTAAGTGTGGTCTTTGCTTTAATCGACAAAATATGATGATGCCATGATAAGGTTCAATGAAATATACGACCTAAATATTTGTATGAATCAGTTTCACTGAGGTCAATATTGCTAAATGTAAGGGAAATATTAATGACCACGAAAAACGTTTTCCAGAAAAGGTCCATACCGATTTCCGTCAATGCTTTGCGACATGACGCACTCCATCATATTCGCAAAAGTGAACGTTGAAACTGTCGGACAAACGTCCATGACTTGTCGTGCATCAGAACAATTTTGAAATTGCTCAAGCAGTTCGCGACAGTTCTTGTTGAAAGTATTAAGATGGCTGCAAAGACATAAAAAAAGAAAATATTTAATCGATTCTACACGATGGAATTGCAACTAGACAACAAAAGTTCAGTACTCTTTTCCCAACAATCAGTGTGTTTCAAAAATTTAACAGGATTATTTTAACTTTTACAAAATAGAAGAAAACGGCTATGAATTAGTCAAGTTTTTTTTTACTTTTGCAGTAGCATTTGGTCAGAGCTTAGAGAGTTTTGCAGAATGCGCAACAATGCTATTGACTAGCTTTCAGCACTTCATCATTTTGTTCCGTGATTTTCCTGCTTTTCAACGTTTCAAGGCAATGTTTACCTTTTGAGCAATTCAAAATGAAACACTGGTGTCAGTAATCGTCGATGTCTTCTCCAAACTTCCAACGGCGATGTCACAAGACCTTCTCTCACCAACGGCTTAGTAAAAGCGTACATAGGACCTTTCGGTACTTCGATATGCAAAGAAGAAACATGTCTTCACAAAACAAGACATTTCAGTCATGCAAAATTTAAGTTGAAAATAAAGTAAGGACGATTTCAATAACATGGATTTCATATTAAATGAGGTAAGCCATAAAGTTAAAGCCTGTAATGAAACTCTGAGAAAAATTATCTATATTGGTTAAGCATTCCCATTTTTCAATATTATGTAACCCCAGATGTGAATTTCACAAACCGTTGAACAAAGCTTGAGCAAAAGCGAACAAAAGCTTTAAAATACTAGCATAATTTTTGTGTTTTCTTAATCAATGTGTGTCGTTCCTGTAGACAAATGAACCAACATATTGTATTTCCATAATGTAGGTTTTTTCAAAAGTAATTTATGACTACATCTAAAACTTTAGGTTTTCTGTAAGCTTTCAAGGCATCAGGCGACTGCACTCTGCTTTCATCTTATTGCGATGATTGAAACTTGCACATATCCTATTCAAGTACTGTAACTACTCTCCAAAGGTGAGATAACCGCGGAATCTATAGGCAAATTTTCAATAGGAAATCGATTTAAGTTGGATTTGAAGTTCCAGTAAACCCAATGCTTTGAGATAGATATATTTTCCAGCTTTTTTTGTCACAGCTTGTGTTGTGATTTATTCGTGTTAGTCTGGAGTTTGTTTGCTTGATCTGCTTTTGCTTTAGCCTTTGAACTCTTAGTCTGTTAGCATTGTTACAATTTTAAGGACTGACAATGCGTAGTGGTACGAGAAATTGTTTTCCTACTGTAAATGTAGGTATCTCACATTTAGAGAGTAGTCACTTGAACATAACTTGTGCCTATTTAAGCATTGATTTTTTATTACCTCGTCGCTTTACTGCAAATCGCTACACAAGGGCCTTAGTGTATAATGGAAATGAAACCATTTAATTTACACACATTTTGCGAAATTACATTTTTGCGTCAAATAACATGCCTAGCAAATTTGATGTGCTCGAATTTTTTCCAAAGCGCTCATGTAACCTTTGCCCAGTTTGGGCGAACAGTTCTTCAACTTAAATTTAAAATTAGATAACGTTCACGTAGAAATCTGGTCTTTCAGTAGCTGCATTTTTTAGGCTTTCTTTCAGGCAGTCCTTTCGAAATCTGCACAAGTTTTGTCGGTTTCGATGGGGAACGACAATTTTGCCAAAATTGACCCATGGTTACCTGAGGTGTAACAAAATTCCTACACTAAAATCCTTCTTGAGGTACCTTGACAAATTTGGGCAAAAGGAATTTGTGCATGCAGGTGAGCCAGAAAGTCATACCAGCAACCTTTGAACGATGCAAGCAGGAGAGTAGCTCATGCGAGTGCAATCACTGAAGACGCCGATCAATTTGGAGCGAATTGCTCTTGCTCAACCCGTGGTTTTCATTGAGAAACAGGCAAGAGAATGTACGAGGCCTTCTCCGTCTGAGGAAAGGATTTGCTTTTGGCTAGCCGGATAGGGCTACGGCCTGTACCACGTGCGTGCACTGTGGTAAAAGGTTAAAGCATTTTATTGAGGACAAGAACTGTGAGACAATCAAATGCCAAATAAATATTTCTGTGGACGTCTGACATTTGTTCTTGGCCTTTTTTGTCCAAGTCTACGAAGCGTGATAGTTTTGGTCATTTCGGCCACGGTTTCTTTTATGGGCCACTTTGGTTATGAATACCAGCGGTGAAAGCTATGTGATTTGGAGTTTGCCTTTGAGCAACCTCTGACATCCCCCTCCGCCACACGCGAGTTCGCGTTCACCGGAGGAAATCTTTGGTACCCTGAAGTGAAAATAGGAGTTCGTACCCCATGAGGTAATTGCTGGCTTGGGATTAGAAATACTTATATATGCGTACACGGGTAGGGAAAGTTTTAAACGTTTGCATGCACTCTGTTGCAAAGCACACTTAGCAAGATGATTTTCTGGACGCGTTATGTGCAGGCCGTTAACTAGCTTGGGACACCAGAGGGGAGATTCTTGGAAGGGCCCAAATTTTTTGAAGTATGCCCAATAGTTTTATACTGTGTCCAACACATTTTTCAGGGGACAACATTTTTTGATTTTTTTTCGAGGCCGCCACCTGCGCCTCCTAGTTACGGGCCAGTATATGTGTCCAATAACTTGGTGGAGTGCCGTATGTGAAACGTGAAAGTCAATAGCAGTGTCACGATCAAATTCATTGCAGAACAATTGTCGCAAAGCATTTGCCCATTTTGGACAAGTTTACCTTATGTGCCTGATTGTCGCAAAATTTTTACCCATTTTGGGCAAGGTTGATTTATGTGGCTGACAATTGCAATGAAAATAAAAAAATGTCATGTCTCAACCTAATTTGCTTTTTTTGCAGATAAAACCACAAGCATGAAATTAGGTTCGATTTGGACCATAAACCGACCACAAATGACGTCGATTGGCGGAATTTTTGCAATTTTTTGCACATTTTTCTTTACTTATTCGTTCATGTGAAGATCACTTCCCAAATTTTTGTTTGGAAAATTGGTTTTGTTCTTTGTCATATAAAAAAGTTTCCAAAATCAACACGTCGTTTTCTTCTGATCAGGTGAGCTTGAGAAGACTTTCCAAGTTGTACAAGAACCCGCGCGCGCGTCTGAACCTATCGGTTTGTCCAGTATAAAGCGAATAAACAAAATCTCCCCATTTGGACAAGGACAACAACGGTGCTTGTGATTTGAGGTTTCCGGATCAGGGAATCTATAGCAATATTTGTATGGAGTTATAGATATCAAATCTTTACTTAATAATGTCTGGCACAACAATATTAATTTTTTAAATTATTTCTAATTTTTTTCACGGAAAATATCTTCGTATTTTTGCTGCACAATCTTTTCAATTCCAAACTGATTTTTGACCAGTAACATATTACTCTCTAATCAGTACACAGTTGCGTCGGTTTCAGAAGCATTCCATTCGGAACCAGGCAGAAAAAGTGGCATTGAAATAACAGAACAATGGATCACAAACTTATTTTCATGAAAAAGCGATGTCATGTAGGCTTCCAAACAACTGTTTTTAAGAGCGATAGCGTTTAATTTTCTGTTAAAGGAACATTCATCAAACCCATAACAAATATGTGATGGCAGGACCTAGAAAAGAAAGCTTTTGTCCGAGTGTTCTCCACTAACGTCGATATGATCAAATCACCTCACTTTGCTGGAAAGCTTGTTTGCACGACAAACATGACCTGTGCGACAAGGAAACATGATAAAGCAAACTTTGAAGGGCATGACCTTCCAAACTTTCTTTGAACTATGATTGTAATGTGAATGTCCCACAGTGTCTAAAACAGTATTTCTTAACAGGGGGCACGCCTCCACAGTGGGGCGTCAAATGTCCACGGAGACGCGAGGCCTTACACACTCTACAACATGGAACGTTTTTGAAGGGGGAAGTATTCCATCCAACCATTACGTCAGTGCTGATTCTACGCCGCTGCATCTTAGTAGGTTCAGAGCCGGCAGAGATGTAAATCAGGCTCAGGTTTCTTCAAAGAAATCGATCTCTTGTTGGTACACAATGCGTACTTCATCGACGGGTTTTCGTCACTGAGACATTTCAGTCATTTGTCCGAAGTATCTTAAAAATTTATCTGTCATTTTTTTCGTTTCAGGATTTTCTTGACGGAAAAAGGCATTATGACCAAATTACATGTACTTTTTTCTGTTATTCAAAAAACGATTCGGTCAATGACCAGAAAATCACCGAAAGAAACAACTTTATCGTAAAGTCTTGGCGTCCAGAAGCTTGCTTGAACATAGCTATTGATTTAGTCAACTTTATAAAGCTGGGAGCTCTTCACTGTGGTCCTTTTAGACTTCTGTCTAAGGATACGCAATCTGAACATAATATCTTGCTTTCCCACACTACTATTCGATAGTTTTCCAAGAGGGGAACATGCCTAAACGGTTTTACGGATTACAAGAAGTCAATATGTTTCTAGATTCGTGAAAGAAGGCGGATGTGCTCGAAACGTTCCAGTGCAGCTGCTTTCAACTATCACTGGCTCACCTTGTGGACATTTCTCAAGTCCGTTAATTGTTGTTCGAAGTCCGTTTAGCGTTTCGGCCAGACTAGATCATAGGTTCGCAACGTGGTGTCCGCGGATCCCCAGGTGGTGAAAAAATTGGTGTTTGGGGGTCCATCAAGTGACAAAAAGTTCAAGAAATTAAGAGTGATACAAAGCTTGAACATACGTTTTCAGTAAAGTAATAATGGCAAACCTCTCCTTTGGTTATTGCTTTTTTGTCTTACTGAGTAATCCAACTTATTTAGATGTTTCCAGCTTAATATCAAAAGTCACGGTACAATCAAAAGTCATTGTTACATCACTGAAGTTGGCTGTCAATCGTCATTGTTACTTCTCAAATTCAACACTCAACAGAACAATGAAAAGACAAGTGAACCATCTCTTATTTTCAGCAGGGTAGGCAGTTTGACTTTTGAGACCAAATTTGCTATTTTTGGCCTTTTTCAAACTCTTCTGACATTTTTCAAAATTTAAAGGGCGAAATTACTTTCTGCGTTTTTGGGCTTTTTTGACCAATTCAATTTATGTGTAGGTTTGCCAGATTTATAGATGATTTTGGCAGATTTAAAGACTCTGGCAGATATCTGGACAATGTTTCTGGACACAGAATGATACATTTTTGTTGCAAACACTACACTTGAATTTTACAATTTTCTGTTTTTCTGCAGCATGCGTTTCCTTTTACTATTTCAAGTTATTCCTCAGCAAGACCAAAAAGTTTGAGACATTTACTACTTTAGTGAGCTTTATTCTGCGTATGCATATATTGTCTTTTACATATGCTGTTCAACCTCTTCTGGGAGTTTGCAGGTGTCATTTTGTATTATCTTGTATTTGTTTTTTTTACGGTTGATGTGGCCTTTTTCACTAATAACAACCTGCCAAACCTGGTTTTCAATAAAGCAGGAGGCAAGAACACGCAGTGTGATGAAAAAGAACTGAATGAATGAGAGATCCATTTTTATCTGACCTAAACTAAGTTGATGATGACGAAGATTTTAATGAAGAGCTCATAGATTTGCCTGCCGATGATGGAGCCAAGATAAAATTATCTTCACTTTCGCTGTCGTGTTTCTGGGCTTGTCAGCTACAAACTAACAGTACTGTGGCTGTGATTACATTGAAAGACGTCCTTCCTTAACATGAGACTGGTTTTCGAGTTTGGAACAAATCATAACAAAATATCGAATCAGAAATGATTTGAGACAAGACATCCGACTAGCATTGTCCAAAGTCAAGCTGAAAATATCAAAGCTTGTCGGAGAATGTTATCGGGACCACAAAACTAACTGAATATCAGATGTTTACGAGATCCCTGTGCAAATGCTACTACGAATAAAAGACTTGTGCATTTTGTTCATACGTAGCTGGTCTGTTGTTGTATTCGTTGTTTACAGTATCCGTCTCGGTGTCCGTAAAAAGTAAATAAATGATTAAGAAGTCGGCGAGATGAAAAACTTTGAGAAACACTGGGCTAGACCCATATGAAACCCAATTCAAAGATGCAAAGACAAAAAATGGTTTGGAAACTAATTCAAGTTAACTTTGCTCTACCTTTGGCTCACAACATCGTAACAATTGACACTGCAGAGGTATCAAAGCAATCACTGTTAGCAGCAGTGCATTTAGCTCTGTTAAGCTCAGCAACAGCGTGTAAGATATCAAAGCAGAAACTAACGGGCATCCAACACAAGCAGTGCATTAAAACTGGGCAACACATGAACAATGATGAACTGGGCTAAATGTTATGAGTTATAGGTATTGCAACTACGGTACGTATAACAGTCATGAGTCAAGAAAGGGGACTGGATAAATCAGACTTAGGCCGATTCCGTAACTTTGATGACAAGATACTTGAAAGAGCAAATTTGTTGATAGACAACATTTCAAAAAACGTTTGGTGATAGACAATAATCAACAAAAACGCAGTATACAATGGTGACGGATTTAAGAAACTCCATTGAACATAACTTTTTAACTTAGTAATCTTCAGTCTAAAACTGAACCAAAAGTTGCGAAGACGTTCAAAACAGTATTAATCAAATCCAATCCAAATCTTCTTAATCAGAATAAAATCCAAATATTCGTAATTAGAATAACATCCATCCAAATGCAAGAATTCTGCAAGATTACAATCCAATTCCATATTCATACCTGGCCATTTTTTGGATTATTGAAAGACATGGATGTGCACTTCGTGCAGCAAGTTTGGGTATGAATTGTGGAAATGACTGACAGTGAAGGAGAGAAGTGAAATGAATACTGCTGTCACAAAAACTTTATGTCTAAATTCCCTTGGAATCTAAATTGCAAAAACAACATTTGGCACCATTTTGCACCTCATTGGGCGCCATTTCATAGCAAAAAAAGACATAGAAAAAATGTGAAATTCCATTTTACTCTACATTGACTCGAGCTTACAAACTATTGACTCGAAGTTACTGGACATTTCGAGTCATTGGTTTCTTATCACCAGTCAATGTCGACTCAAATGGAATTTAACATTTTTCCTAGTAGCTAAGAAGCGGTAATAAGTATCTCACTAACACGTGATCAATAACTTTTCCAACAAATACATTTGCTTTTACAACCTGTTTAACCTTGAAGCAAAGGACAATTACATGGGCATGGTAAAGAAAAGGTTGACAACCCCTGGTCTGGAAGAGCTACTGCTTAGTAAGGTGAAATCATTTCAAATTTCTGGATTTTTTGTAAGTAATCGTGTGTCGTGGTTGAAAAGGTCCAGGTCAGGAAAGGAGGATTACAACAGGTATTCATAAAGTTTTCATTCACAGCTCAACCTGTTAGCATGGTTGAACACCATGAGAATGTATTTACCAAACATTTAGCGCAGGAATTGTCAAACTTTTTCCGTTTAAATAACCCGAGTCATAAAACAATTAACCCGAACCCCCAGGTTAGCTGGTAAAACCGTGGATTTCCCTTGTTGCATCACAACAACGCAAGATCAGGCAAAATCTACGCGGAGTTTTCAATCTCAACGCATTTTCCTTTATAGCAACACATGAAAACTCAACTGCAATCCAAGTTCACCTGGTAATCTTTCCGTGAACCCCCGAACCCCATGTTGAGAACCACTTATTTAGAGAGTGTTTTCAAATGAAATGCATCAGTGAGTTAATTTTACTCCGTGCACAATTCAAACGCAGCGTGTACGTCTGAATAAATAATCAGAGAACATTGCCCAACATCAAACAATTTTTTCCAGCAATCGCAATCTCGTACGAAGGTAGTGGTTTCAAACCGGTCACGAAGAAGATAAATCAGATAATGATTTGGCTCACGTCACAGTTATACTGTTGCATTTCCATGGAAAGACTATGTTTCATCATGTAGATATTTTAGGACAGTCGAAAGGGTGGATGCTGAAACTCAGTGATCAAACATTTGTTTTTGTTTTCAGTGTAGTCGTTGCTATGGTGAATGAAATCCGGTTTGCATCCATGCGCTTGTTTGATAAACAATCAAAAATGTGGAAAACGCCAGTTTCGAAATGGTCATAGATAAAAATGTGAGCCAATTGTTCATGCTCAACTATTCACAAATATTGGCGGTATGCTTACTACATTTTTGAAAAATTTATATTTTACTATGGTGTGCACGTCAATAACAAAATTAAAGTCATTGAACCTAACGGTATGACGACCTAAATTGTGTAACAGGGCCCTAAATTTTTTGTGCAAACGGGGATGTCCATTAGTTTCAGGGAGAGGTGATTACAAAATTTGCAAGTCCAACAAAAAGTAATGAACGTATTGAAAAGTCTACGGACTAAAGAATGTACGCAACAAATAAATAATAATTGCAACAACATTTCTGATGGGAGCTCCTGCATAGTGCAAGTCCAAATAACTGGATCTCTACTGAAACGCTTTACCGCTCTCCTATGTACATATATACACGTTTAAACCATGTTGCCGATCACGAAATCAAATTTTTTCTATAAACGAAGATCAAATCTAATGTGGCGCACACAAATGCATATGGGAACCATGCATCTTCGCTTACTAACATCATTATGTGCTGATTGAAACAGGATCGAAATTATAAAATTGAATAAAATACGTACATGACTTTGACAAAACGGTTTGCACTACATCTGGGTGATATAAGTGCACTTGCATGTAGAATGGTCCCAGCCAAAACGCGCACATTGCCGGAAAATCCTTACATCTTTCAACGCAGTTTTGCAAACCTCTGAGAGTGCTGAAGTTGTACTGCATATCAAACAAACATATTCCAATCAGTGCACGCGCACGCGATTGTCAACCTGAGTAATGACCTCCTTTGTATTATTGCTAACATGTACCTTTATAGTTTAAACTCTCCGGAATGCCTTTAAAATACGTCGTTTCAAAAAGAAGGTTGAATCAGAAAGGTAACAGTAGGCTTTACATATCCACTTTGTAGCAGCACATTACATTCAAATCAAGAACTAAAAAGTATCAGTAACAATTCACGAAAGCGTTGAAAAGAATTAAATTTCATCAAAGCTTAAAATTGCAAATAATTGCTCTTTTTAAGACAATCGTAACGTTTTCAAGAACACGACGGTTATACATTGAAGGTAAAATTTGGGATTTGAAACGTGCTGCATTGAAATTATGCCTGGTCAAAATACATTGCGTATCATCAACACGTAGCAAAAGCGCTTACCTCGTCGAAAGTTGTCAACACCCTGTGAACAGCACACTTTTCTCCACACACATTTGCAAAACAACAATTTTTCAATCCGGTTTAAAAACTTTTATTTGTGTGATCCAAACATGTATTCACACTCACAAAGTAAAGTGCATTCTAACCTTTTTGGCATCTCCCCACAACCAGTGCTCTTTGTACTCGCCGATCGCTTTTGAAATCTTCCTGTTTCTTATGTATTTTTTAATTAAGGGCAAGATGGCCTTCAGCAAAACCACAGAAAATGCAGCTGATATTGCCAATCCCAAACCTGTTTTGTAGAATGAAGTTCCATTAGCTTCCAGAAAAGTCTTTAATGGGCTCATGTTTGACAAAAGCAAGGAACGTCTCTTCTGTTTTTGCAGAAGCTCTTCTCAACCACAGATATTCCCCACAACTGTTAAACCAGCCTTCTCATGACTGCAGGTGGTTGAGTTAGTGTTCACCTGGTTTTATAACGCCATCGCGTAGACATTAGCAAATATCGTCTCATAGCTTAGCAGCGTCATGAACCTAAACACCAGTGTGGATCGCGTTGCCATTGCTTCTGCAAACAACTGGCAATTGAGAAATACGTTTTGATTGCAAATTGCCGTGTTCGTCGCTGTTCATGATTATCAATCACGTGTTTTCTAAATAGGGGCAAACGAAAGTAAAAGTAACGAAATAAGCGAAATTTGATAGTCGTGCTAAGTCATAATAAAACACAGTCAACCGTTGATGTCAAGGATATAGCGCTGGATAGTTTGACTGCAGGCCAAGAATCTGAAATTATCTCAAAATTAAACAGCAAATTTTCAATAAATGTTTCTAACCATCAAAACAGTCGCATTACAATTAACTCTGTACTACATTTTGCAGTTGTTCGTTCTAAACATGAAAAAATATTTCATAGAAATACTTCAACCAAATATTTTTTACATCAACGTGGATTGTCAGTACCATTAAGAATTTTACAACTAAATTGTTGGAGTAAAATTTAGAAAATCACTCAAAAGAGAATAACCTGAAAACTATGGAATGGGACCTTTCCTTTCTCTTTAAAATGAAAATTGACTAAACTGCAAATTCTATGTTTGTAGATATTTGCCGAAAGTTGCCACCTTAACAACATTAGGACAACTGCAATCTTAAATAATTTAATCAGCTCAAATTATGACATCACAGCTGGTTATTGCGATCTTAATCTGTCATGAGAACGACTTATGCTAAGAATGTTTCAAGCAAGAAATTGCTTTTTTGTTGCAATGTCAAATTGTTATCACGTCGAAGTCGAAATCTTATTTTCTTTGATTGAAGCTTCAAAATGATCACTTCAGGCTTTATTATCAAAATATGAGCTATACATTGCTATCAAATGCTATTACCCAAAGCTGTTTGTCTTTGAATAGTGATTCAAACTTCATTTTCTGCACACACTGCTAACACCACATGCAATATCACAAGAACTCTTTGTTGAATGATAATATATTTGGCACATTCAAAGCGTGATTTATTGTACAGTACATTGCAGTGGTGTGCCGTTACGTTGAGCTGACATCAGCAGCAGCACTGATTTCATTAATGCGCTTTTGTCAGGCCTTAGAATTCCACACACGTTTCATTCACTCAAATATTTTCAGGAATTAATCTGAATTAAATCGGTAAGTGGCCCAGTTGTTTGAGCACGCGAAGCCAAAGCTGGGTTAGACGGGATTCGACTCATGGTCGGGTTTTACCAAAGACTTCAAAAAGCGGCACTTGGGACCTGTCCATCCTAGTGCTTGGCGTTCTTTTTATTCTTCTTCTGAGCGAGTTCTTCTTTTATACATTGCTCGGCCTTGTTTAACTTCGAGGCAGGTGTTGAGCAGCCATTCGGTTGTCTCATCGTCCAGAACCGTCAGGCCGTGCAGTCCATGCGGAGGTCGATGGATCGGACATTGCAGGACAACATGGTCGACTGTTTGTTCTTCTGCGCCACACTCACAAGCCGCAGAGGAGGCCATACCCCATTTGTACAAGCATGAGCGGAAACACCCGACACCAGTGCCTTGGGAGGGTCATTGCGGCAGGGTGGGTACCGGTGTCTGGAATTAAAATGCGGAGTCTTGTGGGGTTCTCCGCCCACTCCGCATTCCATTGATGACCCGCCCAATGCGCCGCACGTATGTTGTTTTTGTCAGAAAAACTGGCGAGTTGCTGTGCGGTTGGCTGAAATGGGTGTCTCGATTTGAGGCGCCGTGCATCTGAACTGGATGGACGGGTGAGCGCTGAATGGAGCAGGTGTCCAGGCTCCATGCCACGACGGTCGAGAGACAGTGTGGTTCCAATGCGACGAAGCTCAGCAGATTGGATACCTGCGGGGATTGGAAGGTTGTCCGCTGGTGTAGGACGCAGTCACCCTGTCACAATTATCAATGCGTCATTGATGGCGGTGACAGTGAGGTGGGTATGAGCACTGTGGCACCAAACAGGAGCGCAGTACTCTGGAGTTGAGTGCACCAGGGCTAGGGTGACTGTTTGCAACGTTGTTGCTCCAGCACCCCAACCAGAGTTGGGGTGGTTGTATTATTTTCATCATTTTTCAATTTTTCATAATTGTTTTAACAGAAAAAAAATTAGTTTGTTCTGCAGTTTTGCAACTTTACATACAGGGTGACTCAAAAAAAAATGCAGAACCGACAAATCCCTGAATAAAATTTTTACTTTTAATTATTCCTCTTCTTTTTCAGCTTGTAGCACTAGAATTAGTGCATGAAATATTGCAACAAATATTTTTCCGATCATGATTTGGTCTAGTGCAGTGTCAGGAAACTACGGCCCGCGAGGCAGATCTGTCCCGCCAAGCAAAATCATCCGGCCCGCAGCTCCTTTATCAAATTGCAGTAACTGTATATGGCCAGCTTAGTGGTATCATAGTTTATGAACCTGCCCTCCTTCCGCACTGTGCTGTAAATAACTCTATGATGCATTTTGGACTTTCGTTACGAACTGTGAAAATCAAGAGTCAATCTAATTAAAATTCCAAAAATTCCCAAGACTTGACAGCAATTGGAACGAAATTGTTGGTGGAAAAATGTTACGGTCCGCCATAACTTGCAGAGTTTGTTTTTGGCTCATGACTAGCGAAAGGTTGCCGACCTCTGATCTAGTGCAAGCAAGTTTTCGGAGAAAGTTTCAGTGTCGTTATGCTTCATCAAAAGGCAGAATTTTTGACTGGATCCAGAAGTTTAGATAGTGTGGAACTGTGCAAAATCTTCATTGGAAAGGTCTGAGGTACACAAATTCTGGTCCGATGGTGAGTGCTAGGACGCAAAGAAACACTGATGTTGCACGGGATTTGTTCGGCCGGAGCCCTACAAAATCACTCAGACGACGCAGTCAACTGCTGGGAATCTCTCGATAGTCAGATTTTTATCTGCAAGGGTATCTCAAGAATAATGTGTACCAGAATAATCCTCGAAAGATTGGTGAATTAAAGGCAGCAATCACAGCCAAAATCAGTGAAATATCCAATGAAGAATGTGTTCGAGTATTTGACAATTTTGCACCCCGTATGAAAGTTTGCCTCCAACTCCGTGGAGGCCATTTGGAGCATAATTGGAAAGAACATGACTATTATGCCAATAGAAAACCTCATAGAGCTTTTAATTTTTATAAGTTATAATAAGTTATGCTATGCTGTTTTATACGACACGGGTCTCTCTCACTGGTGCTGCCATGTGCATGAATTTAATAAATGAGTATTGTTTCCACGTAGTGACATCGTACGTTAGTTTTAGTCATTGTGATATTCTCTTGTGCATACACATCGGCATTTCATATGCCTGACTGGACATTTTCGGAAGGTGATCGTTAGGTCAAGTTGGGTTGCTAAATGGGTCGCTGCATTGAAAAGGTCTCAGAAGTTGTTTAACACCTTGGAGGGATTTGCGAGGATATCATGCTGTACTCTTCCAAACTTATCAAAACAAACTTGGTTTAGTGAAGAATCCTTTTATTTTTCCAGTCGAGAATCTTGCAGATTGCATGGAAGATGAAATCCTTGACTTACAAAACGATTCTGGGGCACAGATTTAATGCATCTGGATTGTCTACCCTTCTGTGCGTGAGAGCAAAATATCGAAACGGACTCGTGTTTACTCCAGAAGATGATCTTAGATGCGCTCTTTTCCACAACGCAGCCAAGAATTCACAGTCTTGTCGAAAACGTCACAAAAGATCAAAAATCACACTGAAGTTTATCTCGCAGTCTGCCTTGTGTTGTTGATGCTAACACTAAATAAAATTTGATGCATCGTCATAAAGAACCTATTTTGTTTGATCATATTTGTGCCTACAAGGAGACTGAGAGTAGACTTTTCTATTGTTCTGTGATGTTGGGCGACGACGTTCTGCTGAAAGCGACAAGTGGGCCACGGCCTGAAAGAGGTTGGGAACCACTGACTTAGCCTAACTGGTAATATTTGTTAAAGACATTTTCTGTTGCTTTTCAAAGAAGCGTTATTTTTTGCACACCGGAAATAGTCATGTATAATTCAAACCAATTTTATTTCAAACTTTTTCGCCGATCTCAGGTTGTCTCATATCAGATCTCTACAAGAGTGGAAGTGAATTAGACTGAATAAGCAGCATGCATCTGCAAATGCGAACTAAAATTAGCTTTCAGAAGACAAGTAGCAGCAATTGTTGAAACAGCAAAATCTATTGAACCATATCTTGTAGCGACTATTGAAAATAAATTGACCTGTCAAATACGAAAAGCTTGTCATTGAAACAGAAAACAGCTTCAAAATTTTATCCTATCTGCCGCTATTGAAAATACTGAAGCTCCGCATTGCCGGAAAAGAATGACCATTACTACGATTAAAAACACGAATCATGACGATGGAGAGCCTTGAAAAACGGTACATTTCATTTTTGTTTTCGATGGCAGCGGACCCCACGCCTAATAATATTTTGGGCCCCACCCCGGCTCTACGCAAACACTTTCGATTGAAAGTGCAGGTTTGTAGGCGAAGCGCGGGTCCCCCTTTGGCGCGGGGCCCTATTGGAAGCAATCGGATCAACCGGCTAAAAGCCGGCCCTACTCCCGCTTGATGCATGAGGAGATTGGTGCCATAGAATATACTTATACACTACAGGGAAAAAGCAAGAGCAAATTTATTGAAACTGAACGTGAACTCATAAACCATAAACATTTCGTAAGTGATAAATTGCACTACTATGAAAACTGCTACCAAAATCTAAACTCAAAATGTTGAGTTGTATTCTGATGATGTATTGTATAACGTCTTCATCCCTACATGCAAAGCAGTAGACTCAAGTATACATGGCAGTAGCAAGGAACACGCCAATACATGAAAGAACACAAGCGTAGAAATGTGAAGATTACAGAAAAGCATACGTGTAGATGGAGCTTACACGGTTGTTTGACGTTCAGCACCACAGCATAGGGCTGTGATAAGTTCCACACTTCTAACTAGACCGATTGGTAAAAGGTAGGGGTGAGTGGGAGACTGTGAAGAACCAGGGATTATTTGAGCCCAAAGTGTGTTTCTATGAGTATGAATTACAAATACTCAATGCTTTCAACATATTAATGGAATCAACATGCGATGCAGGCAATTCAAGCCACCAGAAAATTGATTTAACTTTTTTGTATGAAATGTTTCCGGTTATCAGACATATTGCAAATATTTGTGATAACAAACGGTTGAAGTAAATATCTTAAAATGCTTGTATTACGATTAAAATCTTTAAGTTTCCTGGAAGCTTTCGCTGAATCAGCGGACTGGAATCTTCATCAAGATATTTTCCGATAATTGGAATTTGCACATATCTGTATTCAAGTAAGCAGTGTGTGCAAAGGTGAGGCAGTCGAATCAATCTGCAAATTTGTTCAACAGGAAATCGATTACACGCACAGTAACTCTGCGCATCATCAGTCATGAAATCCTAAATCTATGGAAGCTAAGTTTAAGATTGCAGACCTGACGATGCTCACAGAATGCACGACATTGATTTCCTATGAAAATCAATTTGCTGATACATTGGACTACATTGCCTTTGCGGTGACTGAATACCTGTTCGTTAATCATCATGGAAAAGTACGCAACATGAAGAATGCTTTGATTCTTACACAATTTTCATCGAAAAATGTTGAGGAAAGTCAGACCACAAAAACCGCTGGCAAGCCCTTTTCACACGCAAAATTCTTTTACTGCCCATGCTGTGAGCGTGAACGTCCACCAGATCTTCACATTTGCTCCTTGCTAATAGCACAGAGGGGCACTGGCTGCTTTTCGTTGGTCTGCAAACCAGAAAGTTGCAGTTATTTCGATCAAAGGCAAACGAATTTTTTTCTCACAATGTGTTGAGCATCTGTTACTTCTGTACTCCGGTGCACTATGCGTTAAAAAGTTGCAGGTAATTAGGTGGAATGAACAGATTCAATAAAATATTCAAAAACTATCTGTGCGCATTTTTCAGGTTTTGTCATATACTATAAACGACGTACTGTATAGGTCGCAGAAAGTGTGCTTAGGTTTTTAAAAGCCAGTTGCAATAATGCTGTACCGTTATGCATTCTTTTTCGCTGCTATCAGGACTCTGCTTTATGTGACGTTTTGCTTTGCAGTTTGGCCGTAACATTTCTCTTTTCTCGTTCACTTCAAGAAGTTCGAACTTTTCTGGTGCTACGCCCTCGCAACCATTTCCTCCTTTTGCTTTATTCAAGGGTTTTTCAGAACTCTGTAATACATGGAAACAACAATATTTTGAGGGGAGAATTGAGGAGTCAGTTCTTGCTCACTTCATCATCAGTTCCTTTTTATCAGGCATTTCACCAAACGAGACAATGAAAACTCATTTTGTAATCTCTGTGTCCTATTGTCACCTGATATTTACGAATATATGGAATGTTATTTACAATAGCGAAGCAGAAATTACGCTTCTAAATTAACTGTTTCGAAGTTATTACGTTTTGGAAGGCAGCTTACAACAAATGGATAAGCAACTTTAACAGCAATGCACTTCTTAGAAAATCACCAGGTCTACTCAAGTTTATGAGCATCTCTGTATCGTATTTGTGTTCACATCACACCTCATAAACACGACAGAACTTCCATGACATCATATCAGTGCTCTTGTGTTTGAATAATGCCAGACATGTTTGTAAGCGCGCCGAAGAGAAATTGGTATTTCAGCTGTCTGACCCAGAATGGGACTCTCGCAGCTTTCGGTAACAAACCACAAGTAATTTTTCACCAGCATTCGTGAAGCATTGCAAATGAAGAATAAAGGCAATTCCAGATGTTCTTTCAGAATGTTATTATTATGACATGCTCTTTTTCATGCTTTGGTGATTTCACGACCGGTAGAATTTTAGCTACTGTCTGAGTTGAAGCTTTTCCAAGTTAATTCACCAATTAATGCATCAACTACTCTAAACATCTAAATTGTTTGACACCAAATCCTTTCGTAAATATCAACGAGATAAAGCAAGCAAGAAACAGCTTTCTTCCATTATGTGGAAGCCTGGTGAGTTGTGAACAAGTTCGTTCATGATGAGTTATCTGCCCATAGTCATCGATTCGAAAACGAAGATGTTATTCTATTGATTTTCATAACCTTATTGCAGAAAATATACCACTTATTTTCTGTTTAACTACATGAAATAACAAATCAAAAAAAACTTTGAAGAACTTGAAACGTTTACTATATGTTCCTTAATTTTAGGTCAACAAAGATTGCTTACCTCATTTGACCTACAGCCAAACGTAAAAATCCTAAAATATAGTAAAACAGAAGTGAAGTGTTCGCTTCTTCGTACCTAAGAAAATGCATACCACATGCTACAACACATTTCCCTTTATTTCAAGTTATCCTGTCTGCAGAATATAAGCTTCGGCTTTTGACTTGCATTTCGTTGGTTTGCGTTGTGGCAGACTGCTGTGGTCAGTAAGTTGGTGACACAGAGAAAAGCATGTGTGCATACACTTCGGTTTAGCTGTCAAAGTGATCCCACCTGGCTAAACGTAGCAGTGGTTGTGCAATATTCGATGGTACTTTGACGACGACAGTCGCCCTGACTAGAACATGGTGGCTAACGGCGACAAAGGTCACGACACCTCAATCGGTTTCATCGGACGTTTTTTTTGTGTAATAACAGTTCGGTTAAGCTACAGTAGAGTCACGTTCAACCAAGCTTAACTATGACTAATGTTGGTTGTTGTAGTGCCGCAGTTGTCTTTGCACTTAATTTTATAAGATGTCCCGTATATGTATATCAGCCATTCAAAACGCATACTGTAGAAGTAAGGTGTTGTTTCCAGATACCTACTTGCACGTTAGTTGTTTGTTAGGTGCAAAATCGGCAGTTCATGCCAAACAGATCAATAAAATATGAAAGATTCCTTGCTTAAATTGTGCTGGCATCATTTATCGGTGAATAAGTTCTTTCAGATTCTACCAAATTGTCATCTGAGTAATGAAGCAGTAGTGCTCATTCACTCCATTGTTGAGTTCAAACAGGAAATTTTTATTTTTTACAAAACTTTCGAATTCCAAAGTACGTGGCTGCAGCATTTTGTTGTTAATATGGAAATCAAGCAACGTGGAAAATAAGTATCAGCAACCACTCTTCGCTTAATCTTTGAATAAAATTGTCAATGGAGGTTTCAAAGTACGTTTTTTATAAAAAGCAACTTTAGTCTTTCAGCGAATTACAAAATGTTTCCTCAGATGTGATCTAGCTATTAGGCTATGTATATTTTTGTCATTTAAAAACAAATTGCTAAAAACATTTGCTTCTAATACAGGACGGCTTGATATAATTTCTCCACAGTCAATGCTTATTTGCCGTTGTTGACTATCCAAAAATAGCAATGCAAAATTTTTTGAAATTGTGACCTCTGTTCGTAATAGGAATCCAGCAATGCTTTAGATGAAAAACTATAAACAAATCACATGAAGTTCGCAAGAGTTTTCGTTCCATATTTTTTCATTTTGTTTCACTGATGCCTTTCAAATACCTCCACAGTCAATTCTTAGACAACTTGATGCACTTACACCACAACGTTTTTCTCAATGCCATATTTTCTGTATTTTACGCAATTTGAATTATTTTTTCATCGATTAACTGCTTTCGCTTCGAACCATCACAAATACAGGTGTAGTGCTTCAACTCGGGTTTTCCCGAAACCGATCCGATTCTTTTGGCTATTTTCTATTACCCGAAACCCGGGTTAATCAAAGAAAGTAAGAAGCCACTTATTATACAACACGGCTCAACAAGTCCAAAGTGCAATGTGTGCTCCGTTATGCAAAAAGGAGGTGGTTCAAGCAGCGAAAGTTTAATCAACGATTTGAAATCAAAGCACAGAATCCATGTAACCCATGCGAATGAAAACTACAAAAATATCCCGGCACAGCAAGAGATCCGATCACAAATTGTGAAAAAAGAAATTTGTCTTTTTGAGGCTACAAAAGGAGGCCCGTTAAATTTGAAACACTGTACCATGCTTTACTTACAAATAAGTCCGCATGAGTGGAATCGGAGAAAGCTTTTTCATCCATGGTACTATTTGTCACAAAACTCAGAAACAGAGTGAATGATGAGATTACGCTTTGAATATCATGAGTCACCATTATGAATATCAGTAAAAAACTATGTTTAACTTAATGAATAATTCGTCAATGAACTGCGCATTGACAAACACTAGAAATTTCAAAATGATACAGATTTTTACCGCGCAATATCACATTAGTGTCAAAACACGAAAAAACTCCTTATTTCCCATTTTTTCTGAGCTACCCGAATTCCGGGTTTTGAAGTTCTGCCCCGAATTGGAAAGACTAACATCTATGAGTTTAATTTCGATTTTGAAACTGACACGAAGTCCATATTACAAAGCACGTACTCTCTGAAAGAACGCAGTTGATAGTAACAGACAAACCAGATCGTTTTACAAGGGCGTTGGAGGCAGAAACACAGGGTTACATTTTAGTCTTTTTTTTCATTGAAAACTGCGTTGCATCAGTAGAAATTAAGTTAAGAAAAACAACTATCATGACAACGTTGTTTGGATTTTTTAACATGTTACGAATGTAGGATTTTATTTAAAGATTTAATTATTATCTCAGTTTCAGATGCTACACATGATGGCGGGAAAGAAGGAAATATTTACTTAAGAAAATCTGGTTTTCTCTTTTTCAGCGTATGATATGTAAAAAGAAACATGAGCCTAAGTCGACACTCTCAAATCTCGTCTTGAAAACCTAAGTCTTTGACCTCATGAACATCGCAGTAACTACCCAGAAATACTTATCAAAAGACAAATGAAAAACCTGACCTCGGTCTTTGCGAACATGTTAATTACATGAATAACAGAATGAAAGAGATATTGCACAGTAGTTGTCCAGTGACTCAGCCAAGCTAGAGTTTCCAGTTCAACACCTGCAGATTATAATGCACTTGCCTTACGTCGCGGCGTCTCTCGTGGGGGAGCATCTGCCCTCATCTTTATTGTGACGAACAGTTCAAATATTACAACACCTAGAGCCATCACACAATACAAAGCAAAAGCTATTAACAGTAGCAGACTTTCGCTTGAATCCGCGGCAGATGTTTGAGGCTGCAACGTGGAAGTTACTGTTTCAGTTAAATTTCTACCAAGGATATATTTGTCATTCATTGTTCGCAAATGACAATTTGCATTAACCGTTATATCTGAAAACATACATAGTTCCATGAGATAACGAAAAGATTTTCAGGTTTATTTTTTAGAAACCTCAAAAGATTAAGGTCGTTCATCAAACAAGTATAGATTGTTGGAATGCTAGATTTTGCATGAAGAATGAAGACGCGAGTACATTTTATAGTATTCTTAAGACCGAGCGAGCACTTCACTGTTATCACCACATGCTACATCATTACTTAGGTAAGGCAGAGTATCAAAAACTGAAGGTTGTGTTGGCTGTGTCATGCGATTTTGTGCACGCTGAAGCAGATCAGGCGAAACGCGTTTTTCGCAAAGTAGCAATGACTGAGGGCGATTTTTAATGAAATTGTTTAAACATGGCGTTGCCCTTAGATTTTTTGCTGAATCATGTTTTTTAGCTACATTATACTCTGGAAACATAATGCTGTATAAGCAGAACGCAAAAAATTATCAAACTCTTGATGTTTGTACAGAAAATTGAAAGAAAAAAAACACAAAAATGAAGAAATTATTACCAACACATTGCTTGCAGAATTCGTTTAGGTGAGATATAACGTCTGAAACGCAAAGGTGTTTCCTCAATTACAAAAAATGCCTCAACGGAAGCATCCGCTCATAAGATTTCGTGATGAGACGGCGTGGCATGTCAAGTAACAAAAACCCACATTACTTCACGTTTTCTGCTTGCTCCAATAATCCCTAACTTATCACAGTGATGTTGCAATGCAACATTATCTCCTTATTTCTTTTTTCAGCAGCAACACAAAATATTTTTATACTGAATTGCCGCCGATGCCCATGCAAACTCATATATTTGCCAGTTCACTGTCCATACCAAATTAAATTAACTTGCTTTTCAGCTTCTAAATGTTGACGAGCTTGCCGCAAAGAATAATTCACCTTATGTAGAGCATTTTTGCCTTGTAGCATGAACGTTTACAAAAATTCATCACTACGTTATATAATCTTCACGTTCCCAACCCTTCAAAATAAACATTCGGAATTTTTGATACGTTTGATGCATTGAACGTCAGCAATTAACACCTTGCGTTCTTGTGCTCACCCTCCTTCTTCCTGAATGTAGACTGGCAAAAGCAAAATTCTGAATACGTAAGAAGGCGTTGGAAATATCGACAAGGCGCTGATTGCTGAATTGCTTTCCCTCCAAGGATTCATGTAATAAGGCTCTGCTTCCCGATAAATCCCTGCCACGCATATGTCTTGCTGCAGAAGCGCAGTGAACGAAAACTAGTTAGGCCAAAGGTCTCAACTTTCCTTAATAATGAGCTCTCGTTAGGAAGATTTGAATAAGGGTTTGGAAAATAATTATCAGGTTTGTTCAACGAAGTTACAGAAAAATGTATCCCCAGTTTCAAAAATAAGACAAATCAGGTTCAGTTGTCGCAATCCATTCACCAACCTCAATTCATCTCGAGAATCGTTTAGGTCATCATTTGGGAAAACGTGAGGACCTTACCTGTTGCAGAGCAACAACCTCCTTCGCAAACCTGTGAGACACTTTTTCATGTTTTTCATACTTTACTGCGAAGTCATTACCTGCACAATCATCGTGACTAAACATGATTAGAGTCAACTGTCAACTTGGAAAGGTATAGGCTCAAGATACATTGTGCCCATTTCCTTGTTGAGAGTGATATGTGGTGGTCAGAGTAACCCAATACCTTGGAAACGTGCAATCAAAAGACAGTGACCAGCGATTGACAATCAAAAAGCATTTGCTAGTATTGTCCTTGAGTGTTTACTGGCATTTCCATATAATTTTGCATTCGTGAAAGTTGTTGATATTTAATGACGGGGTTTCAAAATCTACAGACTGTAATATCATCAACGAGGTGGCACACGTGGTTGAAAATCGTTACAAAAAGGATTTACAAAAAATGCATGTATACTTGACATCTTTGCCCCTGTCCAAGTTGCTCACTTGCAGTATTACTAAACTCGTTGCAAACATTTCGTATAACACGTCAATTTAAAAGACGGGCTGCATCTAGGTTTTCAAATGTTTTGCGCCGTTGCAAGAAGGTAATTAGAAAATGGATGAGAGCAACAGAAAATACTTCAAGGTTGGATATGGGATCCACAAGAAACGTTTTTGTTAATTAAATTTTAATGAATATTTTTACGCTTTTGGACCAAATGTTTTTTCAACATTTGTTTAAAGCAGGGTTTTTCAACCGGGGTTCCGCGAGTGACTGCCAGGGGTTCCGCTGAAAGAACGAAATTGCCTGGGTCGTAATTTGCAACCACAGTTCTATGCGGTTGTAACAATATAGACACTCGGATCATTGCATACTGTAGGTTTCCATCAGCAGCGCAAACATATGCGGAAGGTTCCGCAGCAGCAAAAACGTTTAAAAACACTTGTTTAAAGTAATGACAGAGGTTTGCTGACCAGCATGCATAAATGGAAATGATTTCACCACCAAATGCATGGCTTCTCAGATCAATATCGTGCAAACGAACAAAAAGCTTCAAGAAAGCTACATGCTTCATTATCTACAGAAATGCTTTGGCAAACGAAACTTGCTACCCCACGCTCCACTCATTACGAAATGCATTAGACATTTATATAATCGCTTGCTGGTTGAAAATCGATGTTACAATCAAGATTATATTGTTCGCGATCACATTAGGACGTCGACATTCGGCCCAGCGCCTCCAGGATCTTCGATTTATGAATTTATCTTCTGTTGGAATGCCAAACCTGCATAAAGGTCTTCATGCACATTCGTTAGTTAAATCTTGTTTTTCTTCATTTGACTGTTGAGACGAAATACAAATAACAAAAGCAATGAGATGTAAAATAATATATGAATAACCACAACAATCCTTGATTAAGAAACCATAGCAAATAATTCCACTGTTTAGAACATTTTTTTTCTTGAGGGTATGCGTTTCTTACAAAACCTTCCTCCACCTCATAAACTGCAATAATATGCGGTGTCTAATCTTGATACCACCTTCATATATTTCAGAGAAGATTCGTAGCTGATCAGCATTGAGGTTTTTCTCACGTTTTATACATTTTGCACAATTTGACCTTTGGAGATGTGAATTAACATCAGGCAACTCACATTTTCTTTGAAACTGGTACATAGACAAGCTTTGCGGTAAATTAACTGCGGGGCCGACTCTAACCGTTACCTCTCTTACGCATCCTTCTGCTTGCAGCGAACTGCTTAAACTTCTGCTTCTACTGATAAAAATAATTTTCGCAGCAGAAAAGGAGACGATGCAACTTAACGCATGGGTATGCTTCACATATGTCTGGTAGTTGCTTATGTCTGGCATGGTATTCAACTGGAAAAAGTATGATACGCTCCAATCCTGTATACGGTTTTGCCATCACAGTCTTGTCAGTTGCGTGCAGCACTTTTGTTTCAAGGTTCTTTTGCACTTCACCAAGAACGGGGTCTACATTCGCATGCGACAGGTTTTCGTCTTGTTTGGCTTAATTGTGAGCGAACCTCTAGGGCTAGGCTTTTAGGCATCCACCACTACCACTTATAGCTCCCATTTGGGTATGTCTACAATTTCCTGGCTCCCATTTTCTTTCACCAGCAGTGATCCATGTTCTCAGTTGTAACAGCATTCATTTCTGCCTCAAAAAATGCCTTTCCCGCTTTCTTGCAAACATTTGTGTTTTAATTCATTCTAGTGAAGGAGCGGTGATCCGTTAAGATGATGATTTCCTCCTCATTTAGCAATTACTTCGACGCAAGCACAAATTAGGACTCATACCGCTGATTATTTTTGAAAATATCCAAACTCTCAGTGAGAAAAATACGCTGAGCATTTGTGTAAGGGTATGGTAGATTAAGATTGCTATTTTCAATAAAATAATTGCGCTTAAAGGTAGTTGGATCAAACTACCACTACTGAATATACTCCATACAGCTCACTCGTGGAAAGCACGTCACAAGCATGGCCGAGGAGATCCAACTGGCATGTCGTCGCATCACGCGATGACGTCAACGAAGCTTCGTCAAAAACACATTTTGGTATCGTTTCCAAGTGTCAGCGCTCGATGTGTCAAAATGCACAGAGATCGTTACTGGCACGTGTGTGGACGTGGTAGGGGTCGTTGTCAAAGGTGATGACTACGTTTTGCAGTGTGAGTAAAGGGTGCACTATGCCAGCCCTAATCCGGTGTGGTCCACTAAACTGGGGTTTGTTTTTTGTTTATATCATGTACTTAGAAAAACGTTAATAGAAACCAGTGTTTCCAAGACTTTTCCTTATTTTCAGAGACAAATCGAATGGTGCTAGAGTTATTTTAAAAAAAGTCCCTGGAAGCCTATAAATAGAAAAATGGAGCATCTACCACCCAGGGTTACCTGATGTGTGGCAAATTTTGTGTATTCTGCTACCTTAAATTTTCAATGTGATTTTAGTGCAAAACGTTTTGCACCAGACACGACATGGGAAACCTTATATTTGAAGAGCCTTCCTGCACCATGACTCACAAATAGAAGTTCCCTCTAGAAAAACAGTTGTTTGTGTATACAATGTATAAAAATTGTGTGCTATGTGTGTTTCGCTGCGCAGATGCGATTTGGTTGTGAAAGTGAGTGAAAATGGACACCGGGAAGTCAAAAATATTTGTTCCGGAAATAACGGATGTCACATGCTCCAGGTAAACGTAATCAAATTTTGGGTTGCTTTAAACTCTTCATTTCCCGACTCGTGCAGCGTGTGTAGGTTTCCTGAGAAGGCCTTTTTTCAATTTCGTTAGCCCCTACCACCGATTGCTGCATTGATGTGCCAATATTCATAGTACATCGAACACTCAGTGATATAGCACAGTTTTTGCTTTATTTTATCCACCGTAGCAAATTGGTTAAGATCTTCAAATATGATTTGATTACAGATTCAGCGTCGCCAAATGTTTCTTTCGTTTCATCAACACAAGTGCTACTTGAAAAGAGGAAAGAAGAGGACTTTACTAACACAGTCATTTACGACTGATGAATAGAGGGAATTTCAATTTTTGCACAAATTTTCATGCCACTGCTTGCAAAATTGCGAGGACTTTTTTTGATGAATGCCGTATTTGTTTTGTAAATGACTCCACAGTTTTAACAAACCCAAAAATGGTTGCTATATTTAAATAGCAAAACATGCATTGGGCAGACGGCCCAGGCCTTGATGATTATTCCCTGCTGGTCTGAGAAGAAAAAATCCATAGTTGATTGATTCAAGCCAAGTAGAATCATGATCCCACTTCAACCTTTTAATTTTTGAAGGGAACTCATTCTCGACGATGACTTCCTTTTATACCTTGATCAATACAAAGCTTTTTGTGTACGTTTTTCGTAGACATTCTGCAGGTACACTTTGAGATATAAACGCATATTAGATGTTGGAATTAATAACAAACTGGTATAAACAAATATCGCAAATAGGCCACTGCTTCGATTGCTTAGGCCTGCACTTCGGCTGATAGGTCAAATGTGATAAGTGTTCAGGCGTCTGATTTTCACTGGAGATTGTGATTGAATCTTTCGAAAGTACTGAAATTCTAACAAATATCCTTTGCACAGGAGTACAGTAGGCCTGCAGGACGCTCATGCAGAGAGCAAAGCAGAGTGCCTACCACTCGAGTGAATAAAGCATGGCATCTCTGGGTGAACTCTATCCTCATTACGTTATATACGCAGTTAATTGCACTATGGTACTGTTTTTCTGAAGTGATAATTTGCTGACTGTTGAAGACGCAAAGATAGAACGCTTCAATATTTCATTCAGGATTTTTCTTGTGTTGGGGTAAAAAATGAAAAACACAAATGCATATTACCAGATGACACACAAAAAAGTAGGAACAGAAGTTTCATTCACGCTTCATTCACCCTCTCTTTCATTCACCCTTGCAAAAATTTCATTCACCTTGGAGTGAATCATTAACCCGGCTATGAACCACAGCAATATGCATTCCGCAACACGCGATAGCACTCGTTGAGAGTAATGGTGTTGTAGGTAGAAATGCAATAAGATTTGCGGGAAATGACTTGGATTGAACGTGCGCCATGTTGCAGAGATAGCAAATGAATACACAGCAATTTGAATGACAGCGATGAGAAGAACGCAATCATATTGATGTTGCAAGCAGTAACGGCCGAGAGATGCGTCACGACGTGCTCGTGTCAATCTGCTCAGCTGAATGTGCGCAATTGATTCGTAATAAAATTTCAAAAATGGACGTTCGAATATTACAGAAATAAGCATAAAATGCTTCCAAGCAAATTCAGATCATGTCGGTTATTCTATTAGGTATTTTTCAGTGATTATCTTGACCATATCTATCAAATCCCAATTTTTTGAAATTTTGTGTTTACATGCAGCTTTGTCGTCGTCACTCACATTTTTTTGTAAAATTGCAAAATAGCGAATTAGCTGACTCCGGGAAAAGTTCAAGTTCCTTGTAATGTTGGACGTTTCTTGATGAAGTGTAACGTGAACAAAATCACTAGATTAAGGACGAACGGGACGTTGTAAGTACTGTATTTGTAAGGAATGTTGCGCACTCCACACGGAAAGATACAGCTTGGTCTGAAGGTTAAAGTTAATCATTATTCTGACATACGTAATCAACCAGCCGAAAACGAGTTGCAAACAGCGTAGCCAAATAAGATTGACCTAAATATTCTCTCTGGGTGGTGGTGTTTCCTTATGAACTGACACCTTTCCGCTGTGGGTTTTATGAAGAGTAGTGACAAACCAAAAATTATGTCCAGTAGTTATGCAATGATTAACGTCTAGGATTTCCACTTTGTCTAATTTTTCAGCTGCGCAAGCTTGATCAAAAGTTAGTTACAAGCCACCGTTGCCAGATGCTGAACCTAGTGCGTGTCTAATGCGTTCTGTTGACATTTCTGATGCATTTCTCCAAATCATGTTATCGATCAAAATTTGAGCAAACGTTCTGCCTCAATCGCAGCACACTAGCAATTGGCTGTAGAATGTAATGTCCAGCAACTTTGCCGATCAGACAAAGTGATTATCACTATGCAGTAATTGCATTTTTTTCGTATATAATTGGTCTCATTTTTGTGTGGCAACGTTGTTAAGACAAACGTTGTTCAGTTTGACAATCGTTATACGGGTCTTGGTGTTGACACAATGTCTCTCTCCCGTGTGGAGACAAGTTACTTGAATACAGAAATTTTAAAGTTTGAATCATCGCAAAAAAAATACAGAACCTTTTCGGCTGATTCCACGGAAGCGTCCAGCAAACGTGGAGCTTTTTTGTGTATTTGAATGTGCTTTATTGTACTTGCCATCACGTGAGATTTTTCATTCGCCAATAGTGCATGTTGACGTCTGTGTTGTTTTACCAGATTGATGGTCTGCAAAAACTAATTGTATGGGGCGCAGTTCATAAAAATATTATATCTGACAGATTTAGCACAAAAACTGCTATCTCTGCGCATATTTAGCTCTCTCTGCGCAGAGATAGTTATCTCTGCACGCATTTAGCTATCTCTGTGCAGAGATAGCTATCTCTGCGCAGAGATAGCTATCTCTGTGCAGAGATAGCTATCTCTGCGCAGAGATAGCTACCTCTGCGCTCATTTAGCTATCTCTGCGCGCATTTACCTATATCTGCGCATAGATAGCTATCTCCGCACACATTTAGGTATATCTAAATCCGCAAAGAGATAGCTATCTCTGAGCAGGGATAGCTAAATGAGCGCAGAGATAGCTATCTCTGCTCAGAGATAGCTAAATGCGCCCAGAGATAGCTATCTCTGCGCAGAGAAAGCTAAACATGCGCAGAGATAGCAGTTTTTGTGCTAAATCTGTCAGATATAATACTTTTACGAACGGCGCCCCATAGAAAACATGGTATCCTGTCTGAAGAAAAACTTGGTGTTCTGTTTCAGTAATCCAGACAAAAGCTAGGATACTGCAAGGCATGAATTGCTTGGTGTCATATAAAGCTAGGTGGTTTCAGGTCTAAATTATACTGATTTGATAATATCATTGGTTTGTGCGGACCATGTGCTACAGTAAACTTGTGGTGGTGGTCTCAGTGTTAGTGCCATTTTTGCTTAATATTTCAAAGAGGATCTCGTCAACTCTGACTATTCCAACTGTTCTCACCAGGCGCAGCTCACCGCCTCTCAGTGCTTTCAGATGCGCAAAGAGAATGCTGTCACAGCAGGAGCACGTTGAAAGCGAAGTGCTCGCTTCGAGATGAGCACCGTTTTTTAAAGACAATAATGCTGTCATAGAAAAAGCACATAAGAAGGAACTGCACGGTTAGGCGTTCTTGCCCGAAAATAACGTTGGCAACACACATCACTTTAGTAGCATTATCACACTAAGCCCTACTGCTTCGAGAATCAAAGAAAAGAACGATGCATACGTTCGCATATGTTATAAGCTGCAATACCTAGCCTACTTATTACTTAACGTAACCAGCATTCCTGCACTGAAATGCGAAGTCAACGTGATAAATTTAAAGCAACTCAAGTTGCAAACACAAGGTGCAATGCGTCCTTTTTAAAGAAAAATTTGTCTTCTCCTTCAGTGATCCTGGCAAAAGCTAGTCTACTGTTTGCATCCTTCGTTTCTAGCTATGTCTGATAGCTATCTCTGCGGAGAGATAGGTAACTAAAGTGATAGCTAAATACGCGCAGAGATAGCTAAATGCACGCAGAGATAGATATCTATGCGCAGAGATAATAAATGGCGTACAGAGATAGCTATCTCTGCGCAGAGATAGCTGAATATGCGCAGAGATATCTAAAGCTAAATATGCGCAGAGGTAGCATCTTTTGTGCTAAATCTGTCAGATATAATATTTTTACGAACGGCGCCCCCCAAAATTGTTTGAAATTAGTTTTTAATGTCGGAACTGTGCTGTCACCGTTCGCCAGGGTGTGCCCATGCGATCTCTCGAAGCTGGAAATGCAATATGAATGTTGATGTATAAATTTTGCCTTCAATTAATTAACTGAGTTACATGTATTCTGATTTTTACCCTTTATGCCTGTGGGTGATTCATCCCCCCTACCTATTGAAATATCTTGCGTTTATGTTACAGATGCATTGAGTTATAATTTAAAGTTAAGGATCCAACCCAGTGATTCTCAAACTTTTTAGCTTGAGGCGCACTAAAAACATTTAAAAAATCGTGGCACACTTACTACAAAACAAAGTTGCTTTTAAAAAGTGAATGCGATTGGTGTGCCTGTTTTTGGGAACAAATAAAGATTGAAAGGAGGTTTCGTTGTTGCCAAACACACACGCATTTAGTCGTCATTTCCAAGAAGTCTCTCGTTTTTTGCTTTTGATTTCTGTCAGAGCAGAAAATCCATATTCACAGAGCCACGAAGATGGAAATGGAAAGGTTATTTTGATGGCTTTGAAACCGATCATTGAATAGGGTTTGTAAGCACATCGCCAAAACTCATTCAAGCTGTTTGGGGGAAACAATGCTTGAAAAAAACGGGTCGTTTTGCACATCAATGAGCTGCATGGGCGTCCGCAGAAATGTTTCCAGGGGGGGCAATATCGACATTTTTCTTTAACGTTCTCAGGTTGCTGACAAATGGACGTTCATAGAAAGTTTTACCCTTTGTATACCGGAAATAATGTCCCCTGAAAGCACGCACTCCATTTGCATTCTTTCAAAAATCATATTCAGGTGGAATTGCATACCAGTTTCCCAAAAGAGTGCATTTTCTGTCATGCGTTACAGCTTTTGCTGAACTGATGTATAATTCAATATCGTTATCATTGCAATCTGCAGGCATCCGAATCTAAATTGACCTGGAATATCCACAACCAAGTTTGTGTTGATGTCATTGGCAGGAACGCCGGAGAAGCGGTACGGCAGGGGATGCAGTAAAAGAGTTGAGCGCAATGGAAACTTATAAAAAGCAAAAAAAATCGTTATCAATTGTACTTGTTTCTGTTCAGCAGCAATGTTGACCTCAAAAATTAAAAAAAATTTATAGGAAACCATTCTGAATGTGTCTGGATGTGCGAATAGCTGCAATAATTTTGTTTCAAGTCGTTGTGTAAATAACGAAATGACCCATCATACTATTATGAAAAGGCACCAATGTAACCGTTTCCCCCCTTATCGAAGGGCAGGGGGCAGTGCTCCGTAATATTCCACCACTCTCCGATGTCCCTGGTCATCAGCCTGTGCTCGTTGAACCTCACTTCTCAATGTCTAGTGTGGCATGTTTTCTATATTTGGCTATCAGAAATGCTTTTTCTGTTCATAAACTGACTAATATCCATTTTGACCACTTTCTAAAAGCAAGTCACAATATAAGAAATCAACGGCAAGAACAACATTAGCGGTGAAAAAACAAGAAAGTAAGACGCCCTCGCAAAACATTCAAGCAATGAGAAGTAGACACAACTTTCGCACAACTTACTAAAGTTAGAAAACCATGAAGGGTTTTAGAAAATGACCAGACAATTTACAAAAACTTGCCACACCAAATGCAGCTTTGTATTTATTCAGAAGTCAAAAATAAATCTTAACGATTAAGCTGTATTCTCACAAGCCTGCATAGATAACAAGCCACGGTGTGTTTTTGTACTGCGCGAAAAGAAGCCTGAATAAGCGTTTATTTTGAATAAGCCATTCACTCAGGCACAGGACCGCAAGCAGCTGATATTTTCGTGGGGCAAAATGATCGTAACATGATGTTGCACTATTTTCGGGGAGGAAATGATGGTAACTTGTTGTTGTAC
>JGI24158J21664_10000779_pt1 | contig 32086 bp, 25 predicted proteins | sample Ectturendosymbi3_FD_21664 | JGI IMG/M metagenome (IMG submission 21664)
AACTATTGTGCCATTGTGTTTTCATTTGCTCTAATGTTCGCTAACGATTGGCTTACTGCATGCGATGGCTTTTATGATGCTTCTGCTTGTTGGCTGAGTCACATGAAACAATAAACCATTGACCATTGTTGTATTTGTTAGAAATTCCAGCTAAACAGTCCTGATATTCTGCTGCATTGGTCAGTGTTTGCATCATCCCAGTGACGTATGATTTAATTGGGGATGGTGCATAATGTTTTTCAGTGGCCATTGTGTTGTTGAAGTGAAAGGTCTTCGTGTTTGTTTGCAACCAAAACATCAATTTGCATCTGATTTTTCGTCGATGACTGACTCATTGTACAAAAGCTATCGGAACATGACAACTTCTATGCAACTAGCACAAGAAAGTTATAAAGAGAAAGTAAGCATCAGCATATTGGTTGTCTGTTGCAGCAGATCTGCAAGATGTTTTGATACAGTAGAATTTGCCTAATTCGTCACCTCAAGGGGTTAGAAAAAAGTGACAAATAAAGCGGAGTGACGAATTATGCAAACAGGTGAAACTCTACCATAGCAACTCGTATACATGGCTAGTGCTTTTATTTGCAGTGAAATACAACTTTATGATGTTATGCTTGTTTATGTTATGGTTATTTACTAAATTATACTCTTTAATTGCTGTACTCTATCTAGACTCCTCCATTTAACCTAGCACACTTGAAATCTTTAGTAAAATTTAAAGACTTTCTGTGTTCTCGCAATGGGGGTTGGGTCACGTTTCGCACCTCGTGCATAAATTCGATAAACAAATTGCAAGGTGCAACAATTCTCATATAAAGATCCTTAATTTGTTTGAATTCCCACACGTGTTAACTGCTTAAACATCACAACCGAAACTGCAAATGACAGATTAGCAGACCAAACGCACCTCAGGGATAGAAAGAGGTGATGAATTAGACGAACAGAAATGTACACAAAAGATAGGAATTCCGCCAGGACCGACGAAAAAGTGATGAATTAAACGATGACTAATTAGACAAATTCTACTGTACAATGCTTAATTTTCAACTTTTTTATTGTTTTTTTTGCTGCTACATCTTTGCGTGGTCAAGCCTCCAGAAGAGTCTTCATCTGGCAATTTGTTTGAGGGATTGGATATATTGGCACAAACAATAGAAAGAATCATATCCAGGATACAGATTCGCTTGGTGAACACAACAATCCGTGTGGAGCACGTTGTGGAACAGTTGGGTGTTGCACTTGAGGTATGAGTTATTTTTTGTCAAAATTTTATTGTCATGTTACAATATGTTTTGCTAGTACAGTATTTATAAATGCCTGGAAGTAGGACTGTTAACTGTAGCCACATTTTTCAGAACTGTTGATTAATTAATATTTTCAAATTTTCTCATAAAAGCAAAATCCATGTTACAGCTACATATCAGTGAAATCAAGTACTTTGACGAACTGAGTGATTTCAACCAGGAGACTACCCCTGGCTCACAATCACCTAAAGCAGATAAACAGTTCTATGGTTTCACTATGGCATCCAAGTGTTTCACTGTTTCTGGCATCTCTGGTACTTTGGGTCAGTTTTCTCCTGATGAACCCCATTCTAGCTTTGGTTATGCATCCAAGGAATCAGGAGTAGGTAAGCAAATCTCAAAGGTATGGCGTTTTGCAAAATGCTTCAATTAAAACTGACTAAAAATCAGGTTTGGAGTGTTGTGATTGGTTAAAGACTTTTGTTCAAAGTGCCGAAAAATCAGCTTGTATGTTGTTTATTACAAAGCATGAGGAACAAACATTGGTTGCATGAAATGGCCAAAGGTTCGAATCGGATCAAAAACTGCCGAAAAGATTTGATTATATCTTTACTGGGTTTGGTTTGTGTGGACGTATAGTTCTTGTTGTTCATAGATCGTGCTCCGGAAGCCACAATGCCTCCTGCTTCGAAAATACTTCAATTCAGTGGCCAGCAGGAGGTTAAAATTCGCATGGAACAACAAAAGCCGTCCCTTGGGGCTAAAATAGACGTTGAATGTAGTTTTGATGCGTGCTATGTGTTTCTCACTCCCAATCAGGTAATGCTTTAAATTTAGTTTATTATGTTTTGGTAATAATTCGTCTCATGTTTCGATGATAGATAAATTGTATGTGCGAGTGACAATTTTTAGCTTATGCGTTATAGGTAGTTAACGCGTATCACAGCAACGCAGAACTTCAGAGTGAGATTATAGTAACAGGTTGATTCTTTATACCAGCTTTCTTTCACGGTGCCTTTTCCGTGTCGGCGTCTGCTAACCTAACTTTTCACACCAGGTATTCCTGCTTATTCAGCTTCTGACGGGCTTCGTCAGTGCTAAGGACGACGAGCAACATCGTCAGAATGACTTCGCTCCCGGAAATTTCGCGTCCCTGCTGCAGGACGGTGGAAAACCGATGACGCAAGCAGATTACACCGCAATGGAAAAAGCCTTGTTTTCTAACAACGGAGCACAAAGCCTTCTAGGTGGGTTATAAGATACTTGTTGCTGAAAGTGCTGTGGAAATCACAGTTCTTAGTGATCTTTGTGCGCTTGTTTTTTTTTTTTACAGACGATGACCTGTTTTATTCGCTGTCACCCACGACGTCTGTCTTATCTAAAAGGCAACCGCGCACGTCGCGTGGTGACCGAATTGGAAGCGCCGAGTCGGATAATTTCTCGTGCGTGACTGACCACTTACCGAACGGACCTTCACCATTGAATCGCGGTCCTGTATCGAAGCTGATGGGTGGGAAACGCGCGGGTGACACTGCGCGCTTAACGTTCTCTCCTGGTCTTCACAAAATGACACAGTCCGCCCAATCGGATCACGAAGCGCAGCAGGCTGTCAATTTTGTTTCTACCGTGCAGTGTGTCTTGAAATGGAACTGTGTTGTTGTGACACTTCTGCATGTCGACCCCCTGTTCGGCGACGGCCAGTGGTGCGCCAACACGCACGCGGCAGGTGAATCAGCAGAAACCGAGCCTGCTGCCCAGTCCTTGTCCGTTTTGAAGGATTTAGCTGAAAAGCATTTTCAGATGCTTGGCGACAGACTCGGTACGCGACCGGTGCCCGAGGTTTTGAAGAAGCGGACGCAAATTTCGGAAGCTTGCAGTAAGCACGACCACTTGAGACTTATCGCCGGACCAGTCCGCTTGGAATACGTCCTGAAGTCGGGTAGTGACGCAACGAGCACTGACGTCGTGACGAGCATCAGCAATCTGGAATTGCTCGAGTGTCTGTGTCAGGCGCGTCACAAGAAAGCCGACTGCGGACAAACCGCCAGGTCCGACTGGACACACTCGGATTTGCTCTCCCTGTGCAAGTCGTCGAAAGAAAGTTCGCATTCTATTGCAGTCATTGTGAAGCTGCACCAGCGCGCCGACAAAAAATCTGTGAAAACGTCTCTTGACGTGCAACTGCCAGGTACGGTGTCCTCCGTGAATCGTGATGTGCTTGGCTGTTGATGTTGCGTCAGCAGTACTTTGATTTTAACGTTGAAAAGGTCTGCGTAAGGTCCAAAAACCCATCCAGACGTTACACCAGGCCCTGGACTAGCAGCATTCACTGCTAACCATCACTGTAGATAAATGTTTTGAATGCGGTTCTGTTTGACAAATTTCAGTGGCTGCGACGGAATCTAACATACTTTAAACACATTTTTTTCCTTTCATCAAAAATTCCTATTTCCTGACTAAAACGTGCGATTGCTTTGAAGTAGTTCAAGTGTAGGTCGTCAGGCATAGGTTTAATTGACTGCTGTCCGGCAAAATTGTTTCTAAATGTGTTTCGAAACAGTTCGGCAACAAAATGCAGTTTGTTTTGGTGAGGGCAGCTGAACGTGATTTCCCGACGTTTGAAAATTGCACTAGTTTTTTGTTGCTCTTTGTTCCTCACGTTAAGTCGAACGCGATAACTGCTTTCGCAAGCCTCACCTATCTATCTGCCACGTCGTCCTACAAAAAGGATTTCGACTTTGTAGCTGTCAGGACCGCCGACCACGTTTCACCCGTTGTTTTTTGACAGATTGCAGATCCGAAGTGGACATCAGCATCGTCGACCGTCTCGCGCTTTTGACGAAGCTAGTTCAATCCGTCGGCGAAGGCCAGCACTTCCCGTCGTCCGTCGCGTCATCGTACAGTCCGTTCCACTTGAACAAAAGTGGAAAAGCCGCGATGTTTCAGCAAGTTTTGCAAGATCACGACTCGGTCAAAACTGAATTGGACTTCTCGATCGGCATCTCCCACCTAAAGGTTATCAACCGTCGTGTATTTGACGCAATGCTGTTGGCTCTCACTAACCTCATCATTCTGACGGCGTTTTGGCGATAGCTTTAAAACTCTTAAAATTTGTCGAGCCGCTGATCTCTAACCGCCGACTTGTTGATCTCTTGCGAAAGCATCGGCCTTACCGTGACAGTAAGCCAATCATTCTGACAGAGAGTTGTGCAAGCAGCTATCGCGCGTGTGCCAGCCGCGGTGGTGAAAATCGTGTTTTGTTGGGTTCGTCGTTGCATCCGCGTCAGTATTTTTGTTTACATTAAATTCACCAGTTTTCCGAAATGCCGCGCAGTGCCACTGAAGATGCTCGCAGGAAAGAAAGCGTTTTAAGATTGTCCACAGCATCGTATGTTGGTGTTCAGGTGGATTTCTGCTTTCCTATTCCTGACTTTCGTCCGGAGATCGAGAAGAATCCCTGGTTCGCTCGATCGTTGCGCGAGGAGCGACTGTTTGTCAACCTGAAAAACTGCAGCTTCTCGACTAAATCTGCAAGTGAGCGCGTCAAACAAAAGCTAATGGTGGAAGTTGTTGTCTGGCTTCGAGAAATTGAAGCTTCGCAAAATTGTTTGTGTTTTGTTCGTCAGCATTAAAAGAAATATTTTTATGCTTGTTTCAAAATATTTAAGTTTTGTCAGATAGTTTGTTACCTTTAAACGATTGCCTACTTTGCGATGAATGCGCACATGGGTGTTGCTCGGGAAGAGCGGTGATGTTCTTGCAAAGACAAATACCCGTGTGGTGAACCTGTATTTTTTCACTGAGACATTTCCGTCATTTTTCCGAAATAGCTCAAAAACTGTCTTTCATTTTTTCATTTCCGGACATTTTTTATGACTGGAAGACGCATTATGGTCGAATTGACTTAATTTTTTTCGGTCATTTAAAAAAAAAAATTCGGTCAATGACCGAAAAAGTAACTAGTGGTGAACCAAAAAGCGCTACGTTACCGCGCACAAACAACTGCATTTCATTGAATTGTTATTTTGCTTCTTCGCTGCGTTCAGTGCTGGTTGTTCCGCAATGTAAACTGATGTTCTTTGTGGACTTCTGCAGGTGGCGGCATTGCGCTGGCACCGGGCAGCTCGTGCAGCCGGCAACTGTGCTTCAAGATGAGTCAGATGCAAGTGCTTTTCGCCGACAAGAAAAACGAGTGAGTCAACAATAACTTTACACGGGGGGCGGGGGGGTAAAAACAACTGCGAAAAACGCGCTGTTTTTGGCAGCAGTCAAATGTTTCTACACTTCTGCCTGTTTTTTTCCGGATTGCCGAGTTAGAGCTGCAGGTAAAATGGTCGGGGGGCGAGTAAATAGTAGTTCGCGCATCCGAGAATTATGTTACGGGCTAAAAATTTGTGACCAGGATTCGTCAGCAACAGTTTTTTTGCCATTTTCTAACCGCCACTTCTAATCTTTTACTTTATTATCAACTCTTGCGATACGGACTGTTGTGAGGCAAAAGCGTGTGATGAACGGTCAAGAACACAACCCAAGTAAGACGTCGTTTCTGGTTTCGGAGTCGAATCACGGGACCTAGAATTTCTGGAGCTGCAGCCGACAAATTTTGTACTGAAGTAATTCCACTGCTCTGGCTCTTCAAAGTTTAAATCTCGCCACCTGTTGGTGTTTCTGGCTTCGTTTATGCGAAGCATCTGTGTTTTACAAAGCAGTTGATGATTCCGGTCTCGCTCATTCTGCAACGACAAATATGTTAACATGCAACATGTTTTTACAAAAACACGAACGCGTATTCTTCCGTTACCATTTTTCGCATGTGACTTTTGTTTCCGTTGTCCTGATCAATATTCATGTGTTTTTGGTCTAGTTCAGAAATCAAGCAATAAACAAATGAGCACCGCCCCCGAAAAACGGAGTTGTTTGTTTGGTCGGCAACGGATCGTGTTGTAACACGCAAAATTGTTATTCTTGCGCACAGGCCTGCCAAGCTGTTTTTTGAAGTTGGACCGGACTGGATAGAGGCCAATCCCTCGTTCAGCAGCGACATGCAAGCGGCTCGCATTCTGGTAGGTGCTTTTGTGTAAACGCGCGTGCAGTTCCTGTGATTAGTTAGAACCTGGGTTTCTTTTTCGCTGAGACATTTTGGTCGTTTGTCCCATAACAGTATTCATTAGCCTACTGTACCTTTTCAAACATTATGACCGAATTGACTTAATTTTTTCGGCCATTGCAAAAAACTTTCGGTCTATGACCGAACAAACAAACCCAGGTTAGAACCACCATGACAGTGCAGACATCAGCGTCGTTGCTAAGGTCGTTCATGTGCGAAGAACATATAAAATGAGTGTGCGCGTTGATTTCGGGCTGACGTAATAATTTCAATTGCACCGACGTTTTGAGTTTTCGTGACCTGGCAGAGAGACGGCTTGCGCTGTTTCAGAAAAGGGAAACATCTGTTTCGAGCAACGTTTGCACTTGTGCACAAATACAACGCTGGCAATTCGTTTGATAACAACTTGATCATCGCCACCTTTCCAAGTCATGCATGCAAGTGGAAAAAAGTTTCGGACTTTCCGCGCTTGGTGGCCGAGCAAAACGATTATCCGTTTTTTTTCATGTTCAGATCACATTGAATGACGAAGCGTCGGAATATTCCCTGGGAAGGCCTGAGTTTTCCGTAGACATGTCGGAAACTCTGTCCCCCGACGGTCTTCAGGCAGCTCTGCAAGAGCTCGAGCAATCCACCCTTGACGATGACTGGGTGAGGGGACCCACCGCGAAAAGCCCCACCCCATTCTCGTCTCGAAAACTGGTCTACGACAACGAAAACATAGTCATGCCAGGTCGGTGATGGTGTTCGTGCTTTGCTTTACGAACAGCAGTAGAACGAAGCCGTATTAAGCTCAATGTACGAGCGTCAAGTACTTGAAACTACCCGTATTTTCGTTGGAGTCACGAACAATAACGTGTAAAATGAGTTTAGAAGTGATTGCGCTTCGCAAACTGTTGCAAAAGATCCAGGCGCTCCGTGTGCTGGTGACCTGATTTTATCTGCCCCCTTTTTCCCAATTTGCTATCTGGCGTGGTGCGTTTTGTTCCATCGCATGATCCTTCGACGTGATTGGCAAAGTTTTTCCTGTTTTAACTGAAAGAAGTAACGAACAGCATCAGCGTCGCGGTATCTACTTCTGAAAAACTCGGTCGTATCTATTCGACAACGTTTCGTAAGAGTCTATCCCTTCGTGCTGACGAAGCTGTGTCTGTTCTTTTAAGTCAGGGATTCCCAACCTGGGGTATATGTACCCCTAGGGGCACATTTATTGTACAGCCGCAACAAACTAACTTTGAGACATAAAACTGGAGTCTACCTTTATATTTCTGAAAATATAAAAGATCTATTAAAAATTCAATGGATTTTTGTTATTTTACTCAGTCTTTTTTTCAAAAGAAATTTTAAGGGTACATGCTCATTTGTCGAAATTCTGAAGGGGTACATGGTCAGAGAAAGGTTGGGAACCCCCCTGTTATAAGTGTTCGTATCCTGCACTTAAACCGAGTTGTTGGAGAAAACGTTTGTTTTTACAGTGTTTGTCTTTGCCTTGCACTAGGCATTTGTTTGTGGCGGCGTCTTTATTTCTTTCGTTGCCTAGGCACCGCCAAGGAGCTGCAAACGTTCGCCGAACACGCAATGGCGACTTCTCGAATCGCGATCGAGATCAACTTTCCCTCGGTCGTGCTTCACCTGCCTTCCAAGAGCTTCTTCGAAAACCTGTACAACCGAATCGCCAACGACCTGATCTTGTGGCAACCTTCCGCTCCCTACCAGGCCGCTTCTGGCATGGAGCGGTCCAGTGTCTACCAGTGCCCCAAGCTTGACTTGGCCAGCCAGTTTCCGCAACACTGCTTCCAAATCACTGAAGCGGAACGCAGCTCGAGATTCATGTTCCAATCGTCCGCCCGGTGAGTTTCGTCCTAGGCAGGGCTTAGGAGAGGGGGATACAATCGTACCCGGGCCTGGCAGGTACTGAGGCCCAGGAGAATGAAAGTACGCACGCTAAGATTTTCTATAGCCAAGTTCAAAATTACTAGTGCAAGCCAGTTGCCAGTATAACCAGGGATTTCTTTAAGGTGTTTTAGGGACCCGATTCGGGTCCCTATAATCGAAAATCGGGTCCTTACAATCAGAGAAAATTATCATCGGGTCCCTAGAATCAGAGAAAATCGGGTCCCTGCAGGTCCATACCGGGTACCTAATATTTTCCTTAAAAAAGCCCCGAGTATAACAATAATCAACTGTATTTCTAAATCTTAGCGTGCTAGCTGTTTTATCTATATGACGATTACTATGCAAACAAGCTATTCGACTAGGTCTCCAGAAGCTAGGGGGCCCAGTATAAGTCTTTGTACCCCCTGCTAAAATTTATCGTGGTCCCATATGTTTGTATTCATAGTAGCGTTTAGTTTCTCGACTATGGCAGTCCACGCGGAACACTGATAAAAATGTGACGTTGTCATCGTTTCGGTTTCTATGGAAAGTAATATTGCTAAAGAATAAGTGTAAACCCGAGCACGACCTCACGTTGGGCGTGTCCGGTGGTTGTTTATCGTAGATCCCTACTACCTGCATAGTTTGCCAAGGTTGTTTGGTATGCGCAGCAAGTGCTTGACAATTATTCGAAGCCATCCTGAACTCTCTATGAAGTTGTACTTGATGGAGAATGAAATGATGTGAACGATAATGTACTTAATACTTTGCCAGGAATTCGATGACTGGAAAGATGTTTCGTTAAAATTTAATTTCATTTAAACAATTTTTATTTTCTTTTTTTAGGGAGGGGGCATCACTAACTTGTGCATAAAGCACGTGCTTTGAAAAACAATGGTCTCTGTTTCCAAAGCGACATCTTAAATAGTTTTCGGGCCTTAAGATCCGTAGAGTATTGCAAAATTCTTGCGGCAATCGATAAATTCATGACAACACTTCATATTTCAATAACTTGCAAAATAAGTTGTTTTTTTTCCTTAGCACAGAAGATGCGTTGTTCGACTCGGATTCGTCCGACGACAGCACCCCCAACTTCTTCTCCGTCAAAAGTCGCGCGCCCGCGCCGCCGACCTCGCAGAGTTACTTGTCGCTGTCGGTCAACCTCGAGAAGGCCACCGTTTCTGTTTGCTGCGGTTTGAAAGACAACTACGGAAAGCGATCGCATCTTCTGTTGGCGGTAAGCTGCGCCTTCAAACCTGTCAAGGGACGAGTAAAGGAACGCCTGCGTCGAGCTCCGTATGAAAGAAGGCGTCAGTAAATGTGGTGTCATTGGTCAGTGAGGGCAAATCCAACTCGAGATTTTTATTTCTACGAAAATTCCATGAAACCAGCAAACAAACTTAAAATAACAAGCAAAACAAACTGATAAAAATAAACGTGGCATATAGTGTTTTCAGGAGTATGAAAAAAGCACCTAAACCCCCATTGCCTCACTTTTGCAAGGGCAGGGAGGGCAATACCCCGCCCCGGCATCCCTAGACACCGATCAGAAATGTATCGCCATTAACTGGCTGTTTTTTTTTAAGTTGCGTGTTGGTTATAGTATGACGTCACACGGGTGCCTGGAAACCTTAGGATTTGAAAGCTTCACAAATTCGACTAGCAGTCGCACAAGCTGGTCTGGTCCCTCAGTGTAATAGTAGCCCCGAAAGACACTTTTGTTCATCATCTGTCGAGCCGTTGCTCCAGTTGAGTCGCTGTGATAAAATTTTCCTTCTATCTTACGTTCGCAAGCGTGATTGTCTCGTTGTCACGTGACTTGGTGCACACAATTTATTGTCTCTGTAACAGTTGAAAGCATTGCGCGATTCCTCGGCACTCGCTGCTGGAAGTCTTCGAGTCTGCCGGGTGGCGTCTGGCAATGGCGTAGCTGGTGGTTTGTGGCCGGGTTTATATTTTTTCGGTCACGAACCGAATTTTTTTGAATGACCGACATACTGTAAATCAAGTCAATTCGGTCATAATGTCTGAAAAGACAGGACCAGCGATTACTGTTTCGGTGAGTTTCAGTCCTATTAATGGAACAAACGACCGAAATGTCTCAGCGCAAAAAGAAACCCAGGTTTGTGGGCGTTATGCCCGACTCATAGCTATTTGCGCCCTCTGCCGTCGAACCGCTTTTTGTCACTGGGAGCCCCAATGTGCGAAAAGCTTTGACCAAGCTAATAATTTCTACGGCATCAAACGTTTCATGGTGCTTGTTGGAAAGCATTTGCCGTGGTGATACCGTATTGACAACAGTCGTTTTTCCTCTCGACAGATAAACAACGGCAATTTCTTCACCGTAACGCAATATCACGGAAACGAGAATTTGGATTACGCTTGTCTGCAAGTGAAGTGTTTCAGCCTGTATTCTAAGGTACCTGATTGGTCGTATATGCTTTAGCAGTATAAAATGGGGCATCTTCAAACAATAGTGCAGCTCCTTTAAATGTGAATAAATGTGCGAATTTTTACGAACGGTAAAATATTCAATTACGTAAATTTCGACACCGGCGTTTCGATCAGGCAAACATCCGACTTTCATCTCTACACCAATAGGGCAAAAGAAACCTGAGGCATTGCACACAAAACATTTGGTGCCAGTTGGGCTGTTGAAAAGAAACCAGTTAACCCTTAGCAGATCATGCTACTAATTCTTTTGTCTCTGTTCATCTAAAAGTTTTCGAAACGCTGCTTGTTCGTCAGGTTTGCACGGTGCTGCGAAAACTCTCCTTATGGGAAGACCCGCTATCGCAGTGGTTCTTAACCACTTTTCTCTACCACGACCCCTCAAGTAATTGTCTTTTGTTTCAAGACCCCTCTGACTTTAAATAAATTGCAAAACTTTCAAAATCTTTCCACGTTGTAGAGCGCGTAAGGGCTCGCGCCCCCTTAGGAAATTTATTGTCGCCCCCCTATGGAGGCGTTCCCCCCCGTTAAGAACCTCTGCACCATAGTGATTAGCAATTGTTGTGTATTCGTTTGACCGCCTGGTGCCTGCTTCTCACGTCTAGTTGCTTGGTCTGCAGTGCAATTCCGACCCGACGCCGAAGTTCAAAGACATACGCAAAGACGACGTAGCGCATGGCATGCAGTTGCTCGTCGAACGCACTTCCCAAGGTATGCGGTTTGAACGTGCTTAATCTTTGTTTGTTGTTGTAGAAGGAGGTGGTAGTGGTGCTGTGCTACTAAATCAAGCAACTTGAACTTATCCAATAAAGTCCTGTGTTATTTATCATTTCCCATTTCTTCTCTTCACATTTGGGTTTTTGTTGTTTGGTGCACGTGACCTTCAAGCCACAGACTGCAAGGTTCCTGTTATTCCATAACATTCAGTTTTTCAAAAGCTTTCCGAAAGCTGACATTTGATCAAGTCCAATCATTGCGAGTTTTGCTTTGTCGTCAAACCTTGACAGATGGGCTTTTTCAAAACTTGATTTTCCTCGGTTTAAATTCAGCACTGAATTCAACACTTGACTCTGCAAGAGGAGTTAAAGCGTTGCAGCTGACCGAAAGGTCTTCCGCCTTGCGATTTAATCAAGTATGACTGCTTGTAATTTACGTGAACGAATTAAGTACGCGCGCATTCAGCGATAGTTGCTTTGCATTCGACGGCAGTTGCTTTGCATTCAGCGGCAATTACTTTGCATTCAGCGGCAATTACTTTGCATTCAGCGGCGATTACTTTGCAGCAGCAGCCGACGATCTGTGTGCGAGGTCGTCCGACGACAACTGCATGCTGACCATCGCGATCAAGATGGAGAGCAACGGCGAGCGTGGAACCAAGCGCTACTTGATCTCATCGCTCGTGTGCGATGCGACGCTTCATCATCGCTTCGCGGCTCCGAGCGAGGCTTGGGTCGAGCAGGTCGTTGGCGTTTTACAGATTGACTCTTGATCAGGGCCGAGGGGGGGCAACGAGGGGGCCAACCGGGCAATTTCCCTCCCTACCGAGATTTTCAAAAATCATTTTTCCCCCTCGAAAATATAAGCTGGTCGTGGCCCTGCTCATGGTGTGCAGTGCAGCTTGCACAGCTTCGCTGAAAAACTCGGGTTTTTGCTGCCGCTGTGCGTCCGAAAGTAGCGTTCAGGAAGTGACGTCAACGAACGTTATTCGCAAGCGTCTAGATCAGCTATGTCCAACCCGCGGGCCGCATGGAGCCCAGTCAAAGGTTTTGTGCGGCCCAGTTTAGGTTTTCACTGTAGTAAAAGTATCCTATATACTGACAAGGCCAACTGTCTTTATTTTAATAATCTTAAATTTGGCGTTTTTGATGCAGGTGGTCTTCAGTGCCATTTTATCACGTCTGTTGCCATTGCAGTTAGGATTCGAACGTTTTCAGTGCATTAGAACGATTAGGTTAAGCTTCATTTAGTTTGCTAAGATCAAAGTAAGTCATTCAATGTGCGGCCCTCAGTAGATAATTAAATGCACGGCCCTGGTTAAGATAGTGACACAATTTTTGGCTGAGTAAGCCATTTGGGTTGGACATAGCTGGTCTAGATGCTAGGAGAAGAGTATTTTTAACAATTCACGTAATCAACGTTGCGCAAAATAGCGTTGTGATGACTGCAACTCACACAATACCGTTTCGGCCGCAATGTGGTTTCGCTGTCAACTAATTCATGGCTGTCATGACGTACAATGTTGGAAGGATGTGAAGCGTGTTCGATGCTTGGGAGTCGACAACTTCTGTGGCGTTCGCTGATTGTAGCGCTTCTTTGGTTGTGGCCCGAATTTAAATTACTCTCGTTAGTTTCTTTGTTGTTGTTTTTTATTGCAATTTCGCAGTCCGTCTTATTGCGTCGTAATCAGCGAATTACGCTATTGCTTTGTTCAGATCGTCGACTTCATCGACGTGAAAGACGACGACATCGCCGGCTACGTGCCTCCGCACGTCATCACGGAAATGCACACGCACGCGCAAGATTGCTTCCTTTACTACCGCCCCAGATACCTCACCCCCAACTTGCACTGCCTCGTCTCGCTCCAGTCGTTCTCACTTTCGTCAAACGTCATCACCGGCGCGCCGACCTCCGTCATGCGAATGATCGTTGACAACGCTGCTCTTTACGTCAGCGACAGGTTCGTATTCAATCGTGACGTGTGCATTGGTAGATCAGCTTGGTACGTCATCAGCACTTCCTGCTCTGACGCACGCGTTCGGTATTACGTGCAGACCGGAAGTGCGCGCAAGCAATCCCACCGACTTCGTCCGAGTCGTGGACATTGGATTCCTGGAAGTCCGCGTCAATCTGAGCAACGAAACACAAGATCCAGACGCCGGAAGTAAGTTAGCGACTTGCGGCATAAATCCTATGTCTTCTTCATCGTTTGAGCGAGTTCTTGTAATCCACTGCTAGGCCACACTAGATCTCGGGACAGGTGCTGAGCAGCCGATCGATTGTCTCGTCATCCAGGACCATCAGGACGTGCAGTCCATGGGGAGTCGATGGATTGGACAGTAAAGGACAACATGGTCAACGGTGGCTTAGTGAGCCACCGAGACGATTTGTTATTTTTTAACCACAGCATCTATTTTTCGAAAACTTTCGCTGAAGCTGGCCGCGATCCAACCACAAAAACCTCACGTGTACTTCAACGCTTGGCGGTGCTTAAACTTGGGAGCGTGCGTCTTTTTCAGTGAAGGATCTGCTTTTGAGCGGTGCAATGCATCTACTTTTAAGCCGGGGTATTCCCCTCTTATTACCACCCCCCGTTCCCGGGAGGTTTAAACCGGGAGTCGCGAATGATACTGACCTTGACAAAAAATATTTTACATTCAACACGTAATTGTCTGCTTGTTGTCTCGTGCATCTGAATTTCATAGAATTGACTTCATTGCAAGGCAGGGATATTTGCAGCATTGCGGTCGGGTTTTAAACGCGTTTTGCGGAAACTGAAGTCAAGTTTTGAACCTTTTTTAAGTTAGATGCGGTGCGAGTTCTGAATGCTTTTAAAGGAAAATTAGGTCGAGGTCTCAGTGCTTCTCAAAGAGAACGAGGTCGAATCCTGAAGGCTTTTTGTGTAAAATTAGATCGCCTTCTGTCTGGTAAGGAAAATAAGGACGCTGTGCCACACAATCCATTTTTTGCAACTACTTCTCTGCAAGAAGTTTAACTGCGTTCAGACACACCAATCCAGTGCAGGGAACGTGATTTGCCGCCTTTTTCAAGCCTGAAAAATGGTATAGCTGCAACCTAATATTCAACCGAAAAATTGCGTTAACAAGAGAAGCGCAGAATTCCCTGGCAATTTTTTTGGTGGGTTGGAGAGAGAATACTCCGTTACCCGAACTTAAGGAAAGCCGATGATGTGCTAAACGTGTGTTATATGCCATACATTTTGGCGAGCCTCACCTGAACATGAGCCCTGTCACGTTTTGCTCAAGGTTTGCTGCTCGGTGTCGTTTCGTTCTCGTTTTCGCGCCTCACCTGAATACGACGCGAAAACGTGCAGCGGTGCTGTTTGCTAACACTGTATGGCAGCCGAGAGCTCTGTCGCGTTTGTTGCTCGGCGTTGTTTCGCTCTCACTTTTTCTCTTGTCTTTCCTTTTCATTCTCTTTTTTCCCTCCGCCGCAGAAGATAACCCGAGGACTGTGCCCGCGATCGACCTGACGGTGAGAAACAACGGGGTGCACGTCCACACCTGCGTCGATTCCTGCGCCGCCCTGGCCCGGCTCCTCAAGTACCTTTCGCGCGACGGCGACTTGAACGGCCCGACCGAGCACGTCATTGCGCGTGACGTCGTCGATACGCAATCAGAAGTAAGCGCTCGGCTTCGCAAACATTCAACGCTAAAGTGTTTCTTGTTCATTTGCGTGGCAGGAATAAATTTGTGGCAAACAACTGCATATGATTTGAACGAAAATTGTTAATTAGACCAAAATTTTTCGTTTGACAACAACAAAAATTGTTAATTTCAATGACAAAAATATCGAAGACCCTTCTGGGCAATTACTCCATTCTGGCGTAGGTGATGTTTTTTCAACCTCAACTGGGTTTGGTTGGCCTGTGAGCCATGGAATTTTTTTGCCATTGATATCATCTAGAAATGAAACTAGTCGTATATGTTAGGCTACTGACTCTAGACTTTTCTTGATTATTTAAATTATCTTTAATGATGCGATCAATGTGCTTTCTTTATGCATCTTTTATTTGTGATCCCAGCGAAATTTTGATTGCATGTTAAGCGGTGTGCAGATCAATTGCAAATTCGGACAATATTGCAGATTTGTACTTAATAAACACAATTGTCTCCCTGGTAAGCCTTTTCAAGTGTTGGAAATAATACAGTTCCGCTATTTTTCCTTTTTGTCAATGCAATACCACGCACACCAGTTTATCTTGTTACAAACATTCTAAAACCTAGTTGATTTTGCTGCTGCTAGAACAACAAAATATCTTATTTTTAAAGCGTGTGTTTCACAGCTATGCTCTTAATTTTATGCAATGTTTCTGCATTGTTTTCAGGCGACTTGCGTCTGTTCATATTCATGTGGAAATGTGTTCGCTTTATATCATATGTCAGTCGTTTGCGTTCGCTCGTATTTATTCTGTGCAGGTGCTCAGCGGTCCATAATTTTATTGTGCAAAATATCCACTCCTACCGCGTTTTGACGCGTTCTTCTCGGCGCGTTTGTCGAGTCATTTTGCCCGGTTGTCAATCCGATGTCAATGACATATGTTCCGAATCAATATGTCCTGTTCCCGTTTTAGGGAAAGGACCTGATATGCTACTTTGTTGAAAATGTATCCTTTCGCAGTGTAGCAACACATGCTCACAGTCTTCTCGCATGGCCACGAAATGTACAGTTATTTTTGCAACGGGAAGTTCTCACAGTGTGATGAAACATTTCCGTCTGAAAAATGTTTGGCAGCGTTGGGACTTGTTCGAAAATCTTGCCAAAGAGTGTAAATACAAGTTGGCATCTCTTGAGCGTTTCACCATGTCTCTTGAACGATTAAGATGTTTAAAAAAACGCAAAACACTTCCAACAGCCTGAATTTGTTTCCACTTTCGCTCTGTAACTGCCGACCCCTATAGATACACGACGCTGCATTGTTGCCAGCCTCAAGCGAAGTTTAACAGGGAATTCGGTGTGGTTTTTGTTTGTTGAAGCCAGCGTTCACTTTATTTTTTATCTCATGCACTGCGGTAGTGCTGCTTACGAACGTCAACACAGGAAAACGTGTTTGCAAGCAATCAAAGAAGTCAAACGCAAATGCGCATTTTTTGAAACGGTGACTACTGCGGCGCGCAGGTATTTTGAGCGGGTCGGTTCAGTTTTGCTGAAACCTGCATGTGATGTGCAAGTAGTCTTAAATTGTATCTGGCGCAAATAGTAAGTGGATTTTAATCTCGTAGTTAACGCGCAAGATGATTAGGATGCACGCACGAGACCTTAACGTCAACACCGTGACTGTAAACAACAAATTAGATTTCCAGTGCAGTAACGCCCGAGATTGGGTCAAAAAAAGACGAAAGGCATCGCATTGCAAACGGCCTGCGAAACTAAGAAATTTTAGGTTAAAAAACAGTGAAAACCCATGTAACACAACTCCTCCAGTCAATCATTCGGTGACTTTGCACTTATTGGAACTTGCAATTTATTGTGGACGCATTACGATTTTTAGTGATTTTTCGAGTGTAAATTTCAGACGATGTCGGAATCAAGTGACAGCGAGTACGAAGACACCGTGTCTGATTTGATAATGGACGCCATGAAGGACGATGTTGCGGATAACCCGCTTTCCTCCAGCGTCCCGCCACCCTCCCCCTCTGACAGCCACCAGTAAGCGCATGCGCGTTTTGTAACGATGCCGTCGTACTCGAGCCGCTTTGCCGAAAGCACAGACGCAGGGTGCGATGCTTGTGAGTGTGATGCGAGTTATTTGCAATCCTTCCGATCAGTCAATCTCAATAAAATTGGGTTTTAAAAAGGTTTCGAAGTATGTCTTTGGTTTTCGGCAGTGAAGCCACGAAGGCTTGTCGGGACCACTTGGCGGCGCACTTGGCACGTTATTTTCTTCGTTGCGCTTCTGTTCTTGTTGTGTTGAATCACACTCCGCCTCTTTCCTTTCGGGCATTTGCACGTTCCGTTATTCGAGCTTTTGTTTTAGGTTTGTAAAGGTTGCTTGCTGTCGACGCTACTTTTACCTGTTGTATTGCAGCTTTCAAGCCACTGAAGACCCAAGCGACGTTCCCGAGCATGAGAACACGAAAAATCCGGCTCCGAAGAAAGACGTAAGTGTTGATTTGTGGCCTTTCTTTGGTTTTTGTGTTGTCATAAATTTTCACGCCGTCAAATTATTGTATTTGCTTGATAGTCAACATTATTTCCATGGTAAGAAGCTTTGCAAGCGGCAGCGCATATTGCGGTTTCGCTGCAGTCCGGATAACTTCTTCGTCACTGAATCTCGCCTTTGTAGATGCAGTGACCGCGTGAGACCGAGAACCATGTTCTCTTTTGTAGCATTCATCTTATTTTTCTCTAAGCCGGAAGTTCCTCCTGGGCTTTTGTCGTTTTTCTAGTATGCAAATTGAGCAGCTGGTAACTGTTGCATCTTCCGCCTTCCTCACCCCCACACATTTCACTGCATGCAAGCACCTAGTACCAAGGAGCAGTATAAGAGCGGTGGGAGACTCTTGATAAAACTGAAGGGGCTAATTATAATGAACTAAGAGGCAGAGCGTGTTGAATTAATTTTTGTTGACAACGCACATTTTACGTAATTGTTTTGTTGTTTCGTAACAGTTGAAAGCTTAAAGTCGTCCGCAACTTTTGTTTAATTGAGAAATGCATACATATTTGGAATGAGCGCTTTTAGACATTCTGCGCATTTTTCCACTTGAAGCATGATTGTTGATTTGATGCTTGACACGCTGCAGTAAAGTTTTGAACTCAGCGTAGCCAGTTGCATTGCATTGTTAATGAAAAATTCCCCCCTCCACCCGCTGTAAAGATCGGGGACAGTGCCTGCGCCCTGCACGGGCTAGTCTTTGATGTTTTATTCTCGTGTAATGACTTGCCTTTTGCGTTTGGACGCGACAAGTGTCTTCAAACGCCAGCCTGCAGATGATCGTCGACAACTAGATGCAAGTCACGCACTGGTGATCCGGCAATACTGATTCAACTCTGTTACTTTCTCCAGGAAAAAAGTTTTTGTGTGGAATGATTTATCCAAGCCTATAATTTTTAGTGTGATAAAAATAACTAATTTCTGCTTGAAGTGTCTCTGCAAATCTTGCATCTATTTGTTGTTTTTGGTGGGTTTAGCACGACCCGGAAGATGATTTCTGCTTCATCGTTGATCCCGATTTGGAGGACTGCGCCTCCGACACTGATCCCGAAGTTGTGTATTATCGTCCGTCGTACAATATCAAGATCGTGGAGGAGCATTTCTGTCGCGTCTTTGAAAAGTCCGACCAACTCCGAGCCCCTGCCGACTTTCCCATCCCCCTCATCAAGTACACCATCGAGGAACTGACGTGCACGTGGTCTTTATACGGCGGCAGCGACTTCGGTCAACAAAATGGCGCAGCAACCTCGAAAAGCCCCAAGGCCTCGCCCTTGCATCGAGCCCACAATGACTCCGGCAACCAAGAAGCGAATCGAAGTCGCTTGGGCCGAGATACCACCAAGTTGGTAGAGATGCAGTTGTCTAAGGTTTGTGCCTTTGACAGTGTATAGCGCATGACTGATGGTTTGTAACGGTTGCGGAGTCGCGCTGCTTGCCTGGCGAGTGAAATCCCTTTTGCTGTTGCAAGAGCTCACATCGCGGCCAAAAAGGACCTACCCTTGACATAGTGATTGATTAGTGTATGGTGCTGTTTACTGAGATTCCCTTTCTAGAGATTAGAGCGTTTTTGGCTGGTGCAGCACAAACCCCGGTCCCAACTCCTCCCAACTTGAGGTAAGTTCCGAAATGAACAGTTTGAAGAAGCATTATACTGCAGTATAATGCTTGAACTTGCTTTTAGGAAGACGATACCTCTTAATTCCCCCCGTGGTGACGGTTACAACAGTTAAACGTAGTACCCCTGTTCGCACATACTGTGGCGAGATTCCAGAAGGAAAATTCGCGATTTAGCGGAAAACGACAGGCATTGAAGTCCTAATGCAGTGCATACCACGACTGAGCGCCATGCACCCAATCAGTTCGTTTAAACACTTCCTCGAGGTTCATTCGAAACGCGCAAAATGAAGCCACGCTCTTGTTCTGTGCTGCCGCAGCGTTTCGCATCCTTTTGCGTGACTTTATGGCGCCCTCGTCCTCATAACAGACTGTTTTGTTATTATACGAGTGTTGTCGTGGCAACCAGACCAGCTACTCCGTTAACTTGGATGCAATAAGCCGTTTGTTTCGCGTTCGAAAGCTCGGTGCGCAAGCTTTGACAATCGCATTACACAAAAAAAGCTAAACGCATTATTCCAATCGTCTTTTCCCAGATGCGATTCCGGCACGAGGCCTACGATCCCGGCGATCACGTGACCGCGCGCACCGTCCTCGTCGTCAACGACCTGGAAGTTCGCGATCGACTCGAGTCGTCGCAAATAAACAAGTTCCTCTACTGCTTCCACAGCGAGTCCAGTCCCAAGCAGTCGCACGCCAACATGCTGCTGATCAAGGCCCTGCTCACCAAGCCCGAAAGACCCAGCACGGATCGGGAGTGTCGCTTGCGCGTCTCGCTGCAGCCTCTGCGTTTGAACGTCGACCAAGACACCCTCGAGTTCCTCACGAGCTTTTTCGCCAGCTTGGCGTCGCTCAGCAACGACGACATGACGGGGTCAAGCCGGCCGCCGCCCTCGTCGCCTCGACGCGATGTGCCGAGGAAATCTCGTCTGGGAACGGACGCCGGACGTGGGACTGACGAGAATGGTAAGCGTTCGCGTGTGAGATCAAACGCGCATATGGCTTTGAACTGTGAATTTTTGTTTACGATGTTGCCCTACGTCACAAGTGCAATTGCTACGTCACTATTCGTTTTGGGGATTTTTATCTCTTCGCGGCGTCACTTTAAGCCAGTGTTTCTCTTTTTCTGATAACGTACCGTTTGTGGGTTCCCTACTATCACGACGTACCACCCTTGTTCCAGTAAAACTCAATCTACCAAATATCGTTCCATCAAAAGTTTAGAAAACAAGAACTGGCACAAATGCGACATGAACAAAGTGGCTGTGAGAAACTATAATGGCCCTTTTTGAAAACCAACAAGGGATGTACACAAAAATTCAGGAATTTACTAATAGAACCCGAAAAATATTAAACTATAGCTGTGGCTATATTTTTTGTGAAGAAAAGCAGGAAGTAGGCCTATTCGCGTACCACCTTGAAGGCCTTCGCGTACCTCAGTTTGGGAAGCACTGCTTCAGGTGATGCCTACATTTTTGTGCAATGCTTTACACGATTTTATTTTGACATTCGGCTCTTCTCTGTGATCAAAGTTGCTTTTTTCTGAACTACATGGGTGCTTGGCGCAGAAAAGCACGCTTGGGTGAAAATTAACGCAAGGCTGCAGCGTGTAGCAATACAGCCTTGAATTTCGCAAGAACGGAAAACCTTAATTTATTCACTGTACTAAAGAGACACGAAAAGATCTGAAAACTACTAAAGCTGGTTATGTTCCTTTAAGTCAGGCCTGCACAACTCAGAAAGCTCGATGGGCCAAATGATCAACAAAGATTTGCCGCGGGCCGCAAAAGTCTATTTCATTTCCATGTAGAGATTTCGTTGTAGTATGGAAGAAATTCTGGAACAACAATTGCTTTTTCGAGGTCGAGCTTTTGCAACATTTTCTACAATTGAGAAAGCTCTCGCCGGCCGCATGCGGGCCGTATGTTATGCAGGGCTACTCGAAGTTGTTGAAACGAGTCATCTTTGATATGACGATCTTCTTGATTGCGATTTGGTAAAAGTACTTGGGATGTTGCATTCATCCTTTTGTCGCTTGAACTGAGTTTTTTAAAAGCTATTATAGGCCGATAACTTTTATTGCGGTCACCACCAGTGACGTAGTCGGAACGTAACATCCGGGACTTGTTTAAAACTTTGAGGCTGAGACCTGAATGCGCGAGATCGAGACTTAAAATTTGTCAACTTCGCTAAAATTATTTAAAAGAAGTCATCAAAACTTCCGGCCTCGAATTTTATCGAAAATTCTCGCATTTCTAACACTTCGTTTGGTTTTATCTTTCCCAATCACAAGACAGACAGAGCTGAATTACAGAAGCTTTGCCAAGTTTTGTCAAAGGAGCATTCAAAATCTCGAGACCGAGGCCTGGTCTCGAGACTCCGTCACTGGCAGACACCCATTGTTTCATTGCTGCATTATTTTGTTTGTTTATTTCATGATCAGTTTCAAGCAGCACGTCCGCTGCGAAAGATGAGCTTCCCGATGACGAGGAAATCTTTTTCCGCGATTTCGTTTTCTCCCCGGAAGTCCCGATCCGCTTGGATTACCACGGAAAGCATATTGACATCGAACAGGTTGACCGTTGTTTGGGGAGTTACCAGTTATTGTTTGCGCGTCAGTCACGATTTATCTTCTTCCCCGTTTCCAAAATGCGAATGATATTTATCACGAAACATCGATTGGTGCTTTTATTCAAGAGCGCTTCGCTACAATTTCACGCTGTTGATTAGAATAGCGCCTGGTTGACCTAGAAAGTGACCCTAGCGCTTGGCCGACTCAGGTAAATTGATCTAAGGCAGTGCTTCTCAACCAGTGGGCCACAGTTCAGTTTTCGAGTGGTCCATCCAGGAACAAATCGCTACTTAAAAATAATGTGTGCTTGTTTGTCGCTATGCGTATAAAAGCGTAGCTCATGCTAACGAGACAGTGGGCCACGCAATTTTTATCAAAAGTTTTGTGGATCGCGTAAGGAAGGGTTAAGATAAACTGATTGAAAGTGTGAATATCGGATCCCAAGTCCTCCTGAAGTGAATAAACCCAAGCAAGAAGTTGACCTTTGAGCGTCAGTTTCATTGCGGAAACGTTAAACTATTGCCAGGACCGACAAATGTGCGAGACCGGGACACAGAACTCCTGGATTAAGCCTGCGCAAATTCTAAGGCGGGGAAAATATTTTGAATTTAAGCGAGCAACAGTATTCGGTTCAGGACACTCCCTCTCGAAGCATAAAACGACAAGAATTGCTAGAAATTTGGGGGGAATGGTCCTTTAGGCTCCCTGGCTATACCTTTTCCGGTTCCGACAATGTTACATGTTTTCAATGTGGCTCGTGCTTTGCAGGGCACAATTGCCGGGCTGCTAATGGGACTGGGCCAGCTCAACTGCTCGCAATTGAAATTACGCAAGATCGTGCATCGTCACGGTCTGCTGGGCGTCGATCGCGTCATCAACTTCGCCCTGAACGAGTGGGCGGACGACATCAGGAGAAATCAACTGCCGTCCATCTTGGGGGGAGTCGGACCCCTGCACTCGGTGGTGCAGTTCTTCCAGGGCGTGCACGACCTGGTCTGGCTTCCAGTGGAACAGTACAAGAAGGACGGCCGCATCATACGAGGCTTGCAGAAGGGCACATCGGCATTCGGTAAGTCGAGGGTTCTGGCGAAAGCAATATAATTTACCACTTCTTTTGGCTTCATGTTTCTGATCTTTTTACAAAAAATATCACTCTGCTTTTCCGTGGAGAGCTACGGTCTCCAAACTTTGTTGCCAGAGCGTCACACAAGGTATTACACAACAGTTCGAGGCCGGACATCTTACGTAAAATGATTTTTCGGGATATGGTACATTCTACTGTACCAAGCAAACAAATTTCTCGTGCCTTGTATTATTTTTTCGTTATTGACAACATTTAATTGCGGCTAGATAAAATGGTTTCGCGGGCCAGATTTGTCCCGCAGGCCGTAGTTTGGAGACCCCTAGAGCATCACTGTTTGCTCAGTTCTTCTGTCCGGCCACACAAGGACAGGATGTAGATGGTGTTGAATCAACGTTTGGAGGTGTGCTGGGTAGTCGTGACCGAAATTTCGAAACGAAGGGTCATGGCCTCGCGTTTGAACGAATCGTTTGCTAGTGGCTCGGCTAGTTTGCCGCTAAACCGTCGTACCCAACGATTTGATCACGAAATAACCTCGGACGACCGAGATTTGTTCAATCGCTTTAATTGCTCGTTGCGTGGCAACACAACCCGATCAGAGCATTGTTTGCACGGCAAGCAAGTTGCATGAAATTCTCGTGTGTTGCACCGTCGTGTCAGGGCATCATTCAAACTTCTACACGTAAATACTTTTGACTGTCAAAGGAACCTCGACGACGATGGCGACGCTCGAGCTGATCAATCGCATGGTGTGCTTGGTGCAGTCGGCGGCCGAAACGGCGTATGACGTCGTGTCGCCTGCGGATCGCATGAAACGGTAAACACGTGCTTGGTAACGGTGTGTTTTTTTTTCGAACTTTTACATGTCGACAATGGTAGGAATTATGAACCGCCTGACAACACCGCTGAAATCGAGATCGTCATGGCCTGCCTTCGTTCCTTTTTCGCAACAGGGCCGTGTTCCACTCTCCCTCTGGCCTGTCATCACGTTTTCGTCGCTGGAAAGCTTGTGCAGCTCCGTAATCCAAAGAACTTTGTTGGCGGCAGTTTTATTTGCGACACATTGCAGTCCAAGTGCGATTGGTCGGGAGGGTTAGGGTCATACACAGAGCAACCCACGAAAGTCTTAACAGCAAAAACAACGTGCTTAGCAACGGTCGCCTTGTAAATTGCGATGTTTACCGGTGCTACATGAACGGAGTACACGATTTAAACTGGGCGCTGCGAGACGGCGTCTTTTGAACCAAACTGTCACGCTTCGCTAATCGTCGAATCCGATCCTCATGCGACCCAGCCTGGAGTGATTATCCCTGGTAAGTGACACAAAAACAAGAAAATAGAAATTTACGTCCTGCTTTAAAAAGTTATTTTCGATAGTGTGAATGCGAGGTACGTCCCTAGTGATGAAATTTCTGGTATTGCAATGGGAGGTTTACAACATCGGGGTTATTCTTGTTGGTACTTATATTCAATTCTTGTGAATACGGAGCTGTCCTTGTTTGCTGTAATACGTAGAAAGATGGTGCATATGCCAAATGTAGCAAAGAACTCAGCGAACATTGTCAAGCGAAAAAAATCTTCTGGGTATTCTTTTTTTGTTTACCGCCGGACAACAACATCTGTTATGCAGAATTAAGACCGTTTTGTCACGGAGTAATAAGCAATGCGGGCACAGCTCGTGTGACGTAAAGGCCGTCGATTGTGACGCTAGCCAGGGGCCAGCCATGCACGAAGCGATTTCGCGGTGGACGAGCAGCTAATGTTTGTGGACGGAAACCCAGTCCGCAGCTCAGCAGCAGATGGCTGCGAAACATTTGCAGGAGTTGAATGCGAAGCGAACGCGCAATCGGTTGCTGTGAAATTCGATATCCCGCAGTCGGTAACCTGGAGTTGAAAAATCCACCGAATAAGAAACGGGTCGCTCGTAGTGAAAATCACTGCTGCCAAAGTTCGTTTACAACTGTTACACATCGGAACAAGGAAATGCACTTGCTGCGAAGTGAATTATTTGCAAATGGTGCGCGTATCCTGGAGTGTCACAAAGTCTCATTTTAGAATTCATTTAATGGATACTAAGAGTAGCGCTGACGAACGGCAGTTACCGTATGTTCTTTCTGCTGCTCGTTGAATTCCGTAGCGAATACTCACAGGTCAATTCAAACAACATAAGTTTTTCTTCTGGTGATTACTTTGTTTGCTGACGGTTTGCCCACCTGTTCAAGTAGGCTTCATTAGGGAAATATTTCAGCCATGAGTACGGACGGTTTATTCTAATAATGCATGCGGTTCGTTTTCGTAAAGTTAAATTGGACTCATGCGACTGATTTTCATCTTTTACAGAAGTGCATACAAAAGGCACCAGAAGAAAAACTCCAGCTTCTTTAAAACGACTGAAGGTTTATGCGTATGCCTGGTCGTCGGAAGGGGGGTAGTGGGGTTTCGGTTCTGAATAGTAAAATTTGATATTTTCCTGTTTTGATTTTGTAAAATGAAATTCCACCACTGTTGCCCCCCTAGAAATGTTTTTGGCCACCACCTGGAAAAATCCACTATTGGTCCTCCCCTGGAAAAAATCCGCCCAACACCCATGTGCGTATACATGTAGATATCTGTCTGTAAGGCTTCTTTGGCGAGTGACACCCAAACAGTCCAAGCAAGATTTATGTTTTGAAGTGAAGAATGCTTTTGACACAACTTCAGGTGCACTAAAGCAATGCATATTGAAACCTGAACTGCCGCCGAACAACATCAGCCCAAGCTCGAAGTAAGGATCAGATTAGTTGTCAGCAAACTGTGGGCCGTTTAGCACTTTTTATTGGGCCTCGCAACACTGTCTGTCGTGGCCCGCATGCAGTGTCAGAGCTACAGTCTTGCGCCGGTTGCGTGGGCTAGAACGATGGCACCCAACCTTTTCAGTGTCATTGACCCTTTTAACGATTTGGCTGAAAGCTGTAGACCCCTTAAATATAACCAGTCAATACTGTTGCTTGGTTTTCATAGGTTATCATCCGCTTTGCGCGCCAAAAATCATTAATGTTTCATGGAACTTATCACTTAACAAATTGACACTGTTGCATAACAATCGAAATGTCTAACGAATGGAGTTGTGTGTAAAAAGCGTTGCTAAGGGCGGGATAAGTGCAACTTGCAAACCTTTGATAAAGTGATAAACATGTGGTGGGTCAGATGAGCAGTATCTTGTGTTGCCCTGTAGTCTGGATTCTTATAGTTGCGCTAGATTCGTTGTCTTTGCAAACTAGACCACCACGGCGGGTAGTTTGGTATTTCGCGATTTTGCTTTCATCTTATACATACAAATTCCTTTGATCTTATACATACAATGCTTTCATCTTATACATACAAAGTGCTTTGATCTTCTACATACAAAGCTTTCATCTTATATACAAGGACCCCTAAACATATGTCTGTGGACCCCCGGTTGGGAACCACTGGGCTAGAACATAGACTACCGTGACAACTATGGAACATTGATTGTTTGACGTTAACAAAGCATTGTTTTTGTCATTATACGGTTTATGACACGAACATACCATCGTTATGTAACAGGCAACTGAACACAGCACAAGTTTGCGCCTTGAAAAATACGCACGAGCCTTTACTTATGACTGAAACGGTGCTTTGGGCCTTCACAGCGAACATTTGCCCATCACTGGACCAGATGAAGACGCGGCCGTCCGTTCGCCATTTATTTCCAGCTTCTGTAACGCCGCGCGCGGTTTCGATCAACGCGCGCGTCCGAAACAATCGCTTATTGTTTCGCAGCCTCCCTCGCGACTGGAGAGCACTCGAGATTCACGCGAAGAAGAAGCGGCAACCTGCTGACCTGCGCGAGGGGGTCAACAACGCCTTGAACGTCGTGCGGGACGGCGTCGCCGACACCGCCGTGTCGATCGCTCGTGCGGCGCAAGAGGCGAGTGCGCTGCGCGATGAGACCTTGGAAACTAACGCCTTTAACGAGAATATACAAGAAATCGGGTTTTTCGTTGACTTTTTGGCCGATGCAGAAGACATTTTCTCGACTAAGTTTTAAAGAACTAAACGACTTCCTGCTGCGCCGAATTTTAGATTTTTATACGAAACGCTGTTTTAACTCAAATCCCTCTGGTTTTGCTCAAAGTTTGTTTTGTTTTCTTAGAACAGGGGTTCCCAACCTTTCTCTGACCGTTTACCCTTTCAGCATTTGATAGATGTGCTTGTACCCCTGAATTTTCTTGTAACATAATATTTTATCTTGCTTAATCATTGATGTTTAGCAATAAGTATATAATAATTTTTGCAAATAATATCCAGTCCTGCTGGCTACACCCTCCCCAAATCGGCCCGGAGGTCGTCCAAGGGCCAGGTGGAGTGATTACATCTTCGACCTTGCTTGGTCCCGTCTTTGTGTGGAGCCAGCAAAATTATCTGAAATTTCTGTTGACCGTGAGGTATTCCGAGTCCTAGGGCTACTGCCCCCAGTACGGCCCTCAGACGAAAGGCGGGCATGAAAACGAACGAATGAATTGATGTATGTATGAATATATGGAAATAAATAATACATAAAGATAAATTTCTCTTCTATTGCTAACCTTAAATGCACCCCTTCGGATAAGCAAATGTACCCCTAGGGGTGCAGTCACCCCAGGTTGGGAACCCCCGGTGTAGAGTATACCTGTCCTTTTATTATCTTTTTTCGATATATAGGCGTGTATACAACCTATAAGCTCACTTTATTTGAAGTGCGTCACTTCCTGTGCAGGAACACGAACAGAAGGGTCTCACTGGCGCCGTTGGCGGCGTGCTGCGTCACATCCCACCCACTCTTGTGCGCCCGGTCATTATTGCGTCAGAAGCGACGTCGAACATCTTGAGCGGAGTGAGAAATCAGATCCTGCCCGACGCCAAGCGCGAGGAGGAGCACAAGTATCGGAGCAAATATGTCACGTGACCGCATCACTGTGTCAAGCCGGAGCTGTTTACGATGCGATCGAAGCCGTTTCGTTGGTCGATGTTGCGTTCGGCTGAGATGATTTTTTTACCTTGGTAACGTTTTCAATGCAAATAGCGTGAAGTGCGTTGTTCTGCAACGGGACGGCGAGAATTGATTGTGCCTCTTCATTGAGATGCGCGTCTTCGGGAGGCTCTCACCTTCATTTGGTCTCATTTCGCAATCGTTTGTTTGTTTGTTTGTTTATTTTTAAAGTACGCGTGACAAAGGAAACGTAGAATTTGCGGCGATAGTTTTGGCGAATTTCTACTCAGGAGAATTGTGCAAAATGTTAGCTGGAAAGTGATTTTTACAAATGTTACATTCTCTTTTGATGGCGAACCAGTGTGCTACTTTTCTTTAGCATCGACCTGTTTCTCCCTGTTGTCGAGTTTTATCTTTTATACTCGGGCATAAATGGCCACGCCAATCAGTTGCTGCATCTATTTTGCCGCTGAAAAGCTTTTGCAGTATTTGGGCAATGCACCATTTTTCGATTTGGTTTCTGCCAAACTTTTACCCAAAAGTGATTCTCTTTTGAAAGATTTACTTGTAGAGGATCATTAGGCAACAAAACATGTATGCGCTCGTTGCATGTTAACATTTGTGCGGTTTTGCGTTTCGCCGTCGTACCAAATGCTGCAAGGATGTTGCTGTTGGTAAAACGCATCGTTCAAAATATGGTAGCAAAGATTTCAAATGTTTTTGGTTGAAAAACGCTCAATAATATTGTCGAACATTAAAAAAGGCCTCGCTGTACAAAATTGTCAAAAGTGTGCCATTAAAATTTCAAGTAATTTCGACTGTATGATAAAAAATGCTTGCTGCAAATACAGTCAAAGATAAAATCATGCAACTAGAAGTTTAACAAAAGTTGGATGCCTCCATTTGATTTGAAAACACGAAAAGGAGTTGTCCAACCAAACGTTCCGGACTGATCCGCGAAATTCCATCTGCATTGCGCTTAAAATCGTACTTCTGCGCAAGACGGCGAAGTTGTTGTGATGTGTTGTATCGAAACGACTTCGATAGGCTCGTATGCTTTGAAACGACTTCAGTGACCGCTGTGGGATCACTTTCAGTGCGAGTGCAGTTGATAACCGTTGCCGCGCTGGAACTTGTTGTCCAGGAAAGTGGAGTGTTGTGAAGCGGTCGCTTACGATGCCCGGCCAAGCCTTTTTATAGATCTTTTAGAAAACAGTGCCGTTTTGTGAAAATTTTAATCTTCGCTGTTGACAGCGAATGGATATTCGGACCGTTGTTACAGATTGTAAATCACATAACCTTTTCCTGTTTGTAGTCAAAAAAACTACGCCGTGGGCTCATGCGATGGCACGTTGTGTCCCTTATATGTCCCGAATAAGAGCATTCGGCGAAATCCGGATCCTTTCCTGCAAGTGTGTTTGTCAGATTCGATTGTTCTTTCTTCTCTTTTTTTCGATATCGATGGATATGATGTGTGCATTTCTCTTCTACTCGTACGTTTTTCCAAGTGTCAATGAATGTGACGTATGCATCTTTGCATTTCGCTGCACAGTGTTCGTTGTCCGTTTGTGTCGCGTTTGCTAAACAAGCCTGACGAATTTTTTTTCCCGATACGTCAAATGTCGTTAGACGAGCGGTTCGATCAAGCCTCGTGCCACTCCCGCAAAATCGAAGTTGTGCTTTTGATTCGCTCGATAACTTTCCTTAAAAAGCGCAAAATGCCATTGCAGAGGAACAACCACAGTCTTGCTTACTTAGCGCACCAAGCCCGTTCGTGCCTGCGGGGCTGGTTGCCTCGTGAAAAAAGCGCACCTGTGGTTGTTTGGCGTATGACCAGGCAGGCACTTGCGAGAATCGCGACCGATCTTTGGCGGTTGCTTCTGCATCGCCTCAGCGAGATGCTCAAAGCAGAGCTTGTCAGTGCCAAATATAGGGGGGTGTTTTGGGGTTTTTTGGTGTTCCCCCGTTGAAAATTCTTTATAAAGTTAGCTGCTGATTAAATTGCGCTGTTAATGGGCTTATTGATGCTCTAGGTGACCCTGACTCGCAGCGAAAGAGGCACAAACTGAAGTCGGACAAGTGCGTAAAAAACGACACAGCTACATCCTGAAATGTCTTGGTTTTGTGTAGGTGACTTTTGCCGCAGCTTGTTTGCCCTGTGTCGGTTAGTCAAAAAGTGCGGTAACTTCTTCTGATTAATTATTATTTTCGTGAGTTGTTGTTTCTGCAACTGATTTCGACGTAAGCAATCCCCCGAAATTATTAGCGTGAAAGCGTTCAGAGCTGTTCAGAGAAGTATTGCATATGCCACACCTGCGTCTTGAGTTGCAACGCTTGTTTGATTGAGACTGGTGTCGTCTGTGTCAGCTCCAGTTCAACTGTTGAGCCCCACTTGACCAGGAAAGACCCCACGTCGTATATTTTGTTCACAAGGAGGGGCTGGTGAGATCCGCTAAACTACGTTTTACTGTGTCGGAAATAATGTCGTCGGTAAATTGTCTGCAGTGCGCGAATAAATTTCTTGTTTTACACTGTCTTATGCGTGCCGTTGTGTTGTGGCGTGTTGCTGTGCTTTTTTTCTTTTTGGAAACAAAGTTTATTCGCAAAATTGTTTTTGAGCTTGAAACGTGTTGCAAGTTGTTAGTCCAAAGAATTAATGAAAGAGTGTTTCAGATGGTTCAAATCTGGCGAAAAGATCCGTGTTGATCATATTCGCGAAGTGTGATAATACTTTTTTTTGTTCGTAGGCCTAGTGCCCTACTATTGAAATGAAAAAGTTAGTTTCACCAAAACAATCGATACACCTGCTGCTGCCAGTGTCGCAGTTTCGCCATGTGTTATAATTATTCAATCATATGATCAGTCCGCTTTTGTATATATCTGCAACCGTAGACGACGGAAGATTTTTTCCAGGGGGAGCCAATGGTAGATTTCCCAAAGATAGTCAAAGATTTTTCCAGGCGGGGGCCAAAAATGGTGAAATCTTATTTTTCCCTCTCGAAACTAAGAAAACAACCTTTTTTACTAAAAATGTAATAGGCAAATGTGACTTTAAAATTCCAAGGCAGCCTCCCCTTCCGACACCAATGTGTGCAACTGACTACATCGTGAGTGGGTTGCAAGTTGCGACTCGCCATGGTCAAGATTTGGATGTTCATTGCAAAGTATTTGGAACCGTGGATGTTGCCACTTTAACCAACTTCATTCAAAGGCTTATCCCTGTGTCAGGTAATTATCAGCATTTTGGTAGCTGCTTATTTCAACTTTTAAATACAGAAAACACACTGCTGTCGCACCGTCGCCTAGCTAAACCAACCGTGCATGGATTGTCGAAAAGCAATTGCAGCAATAATTTGCAAACTGCATGCCTGTGTAAAATGTGTAACTTATCATGTGACTGCGACTAACTACAATAGGTGAGCATTCAACTACGTTTCGAAACGATAATTCCAGGTATCTCTCCCACATATATATTTCTTTTGTCACAACCTGGTTGAAGGAGCTGTGGCTTATCACTTTACATTTGCAGAACACGCATGCAACCAATAGTCACTTATCTGTTTGGGGAGACGGAAAAGAAATTGGGGTTCGTCTAATTTTCCCCAATACGTTGATTGAAACATGTTACAACCAGGACTGTGGAGCCGGAACTCGTATTCAGGATCCGACTCAAAGCATCTAAATTTTTTGGCTCCAGCTCCAACATCTACACGTTTTTTGGTCCCAAATCCACTATCTAAACGTTTTTGGCTCTGGCCCCATCTTGAGCCATCCAAAATTGTTTTTATACCTATTGTGTACAGTTAACTGTACAAGTGTGCTGCTTATTTTACTTTCAACTTCATAGTAGAGTTTTCAAAGGAAAAGAAGAGAGTGGGATTTTGGTGGGCTTTGTTGGTTTGTATTAAGTGGGCTTTTTTTTGAAAACACCCGAGTGGTTTTTTTGGTTGAGTCCAATCATGGGCGCAATTTGGTGGGGGATGTGTCTCCCCCACTTTTTCAGACGGGGGGACATAATATGCCATGTCCCCCCCACTTTTTTCTCTTTACGTTTTGTGTTTGGAGTGGTTTCGAAAATAAAAGTGATGTTTGTCACGTTTTGTGCGAAGAGCTTTTCATGTTAGATGAAAGGCGAACATAGCCAGGCTGATGTTGAAATAGCATTTGGTGTGGTATCACTGATTCTGTTGCTTCATGAATTTTAGCTTCGATAAAATAATTTTTAGCATTTTTCAAGTTTCTAGAGACCGTGAAAGATGTTTAACTGCTTTTATC
>JGI24158J21664_10000780_pt1 | contig 32059 bp, 21 predicted proteins | sample Ectturendosymbi3_FD_21664 | JGI IMG/M metagenome (IMG submission 21664)
CCAAAAGTATTGAGAAAAGCCCCTTACCAATTAGCTGTTTTTTGGCCTAACTTTTGAACCAGAAACGCTAGAAACTCAATCAAGGGCTCTAAAAATGTGTATTCTCGCCTAGAATCCTAAAATACTGTGAGCCAAAATATTGGCGCGTGGGATCGGATGATGATGTCATATAATTAACCAAAGAACATGTCCTTGTCATGATCCCATTGGCCCAAAACCCCCCAACCAAACTTAAAAAAATTTTTTTTTAAATCTAAACTACGTGACGCCACTAGTCATTATAGGGTTTGAACAGCTCTCTAGCTCAATCTACTGCTGAGTTATGGCTGGCCAAAGTTTGCCTTGAAAGGGCAAATTGTGCCTTTTCTGAAAAGTTTTGAATTAGGCCAAAAACTGGGTTTTTGACCCATAATTTTGGCTACACATATTCTAGCAAGTCAATCAAGGTCTCTATTTAGACGCGGATTTTGACCTAGTTTTCAACAAAACTTTGACCCAATAGAATGGGTCAATGGGTTGGGGCCTAGGGCCGGCCAAAGGTGACCAAAATTTCCGAAACATGACCTCATTGTGACGTCACCTCCAGAAAACCCCCACCAAAAACGAAAAACGTTTTTTTTTCGATGTAAACTAGAAAACTTGCTGAATCCGTAGAGGGTTTGAACAGCTCTCTAGCTCTAGCAGCTGGCAATTTATGGCCAAAAAAGGGCCGGCCAATCGCAGTCATTAAAGGGTTAAGATAGCAGGCCCAACTAGCTTATGACGCCAGGAGGGGCAAAGAGTTTTCTGAGAGGGGCCCAAATTTTTTGAACTGTTCCTGATAGTTTTAAATAATGTCCAACACATTTTTCCAGATAGGGCGAAAAATATTCTTGGAGGGCTTCTCCCTATGCTTCCCCTGATTACGTGCCTGACTGACAGTGAGTGCAAAACCAAAAATTGATGCATTGCTTTACAAGTTTATTTTAAACACACCTGAAGAGCAGTTTTTTTGCAGAATTTGCTATTTTTAGCAGATAATTTGTGACATGTTGTTTTAGCAGGATCTAGCAAGTTTTTGTGACACGATTTAGCTGGTTTAAGTGAAATCATCTAGCAACACTGCTGGGCTGTTAGCGGCTTGTTTTCTGCATTGAGCAAATTGTAGGCTAAATGACCATTTAAAAGTGATCATGTTCAACTAAAGGCAAAATAGCCCCAATACAGCTTTTGCCTCTTTGCTTCATGAGATGAAACAGAAACTATTTATGTCAGATTTAATAGTCATAAATGCTACTAACTCTGTAGTTGGATAACACTGATTGGAGGGCCGGCGGGCTGGAGGGCTGTGTTTCCAAATGAAAAATGTTAACTTTCGGCGGGCTGCACAGAAAACAGAAGGGCAGGCTGGTGGGCTGCACAAAAAAGGCGGTCCAGCAGGCTACAGAAAATGGCAGGGTGGGTTGCAGAAAAGGGCAGCCCTCCGGCCTGCCCTTTTCCGCAGCCCAGCTTAATGAGCAGCCCGCTGGCCCGCCTTATTGTGCAGTGCACTGGCCCGTCCTGTAGTGCAGTCTGCCAGCCCGCCCTTCTGTGCATCTCGCCAGCCTGTGGAAAATTCATGTTTTTTATTTGGCAACACGGCCCTCCAGCCTGCCCGGTCTTCTGTTTATTGTTATCCCTGTAGTTGAATTTCAAAATGCTTTTAGCTTCTTTAACAGGTTGGGTGTGGCGTGGTGGTGGCGTGTCTCATACCATACGTAACTGTGCGAATCGTTGTCGCAAAGCAGTGTCATGTCTGGCCACAATATGCTATTTACGTGATGCGAGAAGCGGCGTCTGGCTAAACTCTGATTTGTTGATTTTGATTAATCTTTTTTCACTGTGTGTAAGTTTGCTTTTGTATCTAGTGTTTGTTTTGTGAATCTAGAAATATTTTGACCATAATTTATGAACAAGAGAGGAGCTACGAAAAATTCTGAGACATCATGAGAAAGCTTATTTCATACCATCTGCAAGCAATGATGTCATTTTTTACACCTGCAATGTCACTGGCATATTACAGCGTGGTAACCACAGCTCTGTACTTAGTTGGTACATCCCGTTTGGAAAAAGCATTGCTAAAACAATTGCAAACACCTTTGTTGAATATCAGGTACTGTAGTAATACAAGTTTATTTTCACTATGATTTGTTGACAGTAAAAACCTCAACATCTATTGCTTTCTTTGCTTGGAGTACGAGCGCAGAATGCACGGAATTGTAATACGCCAATCAAATTAGAAAATATTGAATTTTGATATGCGAAAAAACAAGGAATGGTGTTACAACACATGAAAAGAAATTACATATGTTTCAAGGTGTGTGGTTTGTTGAAACACGTTATCACGCGACAGTGAAACCCCACAGACAATACAGCCTGGTGCCTTTGCGTTTGCCACACACTTTCTGCATGGTTTGCACCTTCGATGAACCCTTGTCTTTTCTAGGGCTGTTGCTGGAACGTGGGTCATTTTCAACACTGATAATATTCGATTTTATATCTAGAAATAAATTATATTTTTCTTGGTATGTCCAAGTATCATTAGGGTCAGACCACTAGTATGTGGATCGGTCTAGCATGCGGAAATTTGATAAACAAACACCGTTTATGGAAAAAATAGAAAAGGAAAAAAAATTTTAAATAATAGTTGTATTCCAACAAACAAACTTTAGCCTTGCGGCAAGCTTTTAAGGAATCTGCCTGCTTTCTGCTCTCATTCTTCTACGACAATTAAAACTTGCAAGCATATCTATTTTTCATAGTTAAAGGCCACAAAGATGGCGGCAAGCAAATCAGTCACTGTTTATTGACGGGGAAACTAGATTCGCGTTTTCCAGCACATCATCAGTCCTGTAAATGTACGACAAATCTTACAGGTGAAATGTTGGAACTTGAAAACAAGTAAAGAAAAACACATGAACTGTGGCTAGTTGCAACGACATTACTCAAAATTTTCGAAGCAAAAAAGCTGACCTTCACAGAGCCACATAAACCAGTCACTGCTAAGAAAATCTGCATTTGGTAGTGGTCTAAGAGAGACACTTTTCCTCTGGAGATAACACACGTGCGATAGGGTGCACATGAAAAACTCATCATCGCAGATTGAAGGGGCCCATTGATTTTTATGTTCCATTTGGTGCCCAATGAACGTGTAAAAAATTTGGGCACGATATATTGGAGTTAGGTGGTCCACCTCGAAGCTGAAAATATGAATTTTTTGTTGTTTTATGCGAGTACTTGGGGATATAATGGTATCTTATTCTTTTAGATAGACATACTCAAATAATATAATGATGCTTTTGATTGCCTTGTCAGTGGCAATCAAAATAATCATAATAAATCGTAGGCTCCACTGATACACCTTATCAGTGGAGCCTAAGACAACAGCTTTGGACTTTCGATTTTGAATTCTGAAATGTACTTATTTGCAGTATTGGCAGTCTAGTAAGGGTCCGTCTCATTAATGTCTGTTATTTGTGTATCTTTTAGAGGCCAACTGAAATGATAAACGGCTGAAATATACCGTCATGGTGTTATATTTTTGATATTGGTGATACATGTGGACTTTTTATTATGGCATCAAAAACGATTAAAGGAATATTCGGGCTAGGCACCACGATAATTCAAGATGATGCAGAAATAACTGGAGTACGACTGCCTATGTACTCATGTACTATAGAATATATCCTAGAAAGAAAAATCAAACTAAGTGTGATTGTGCCCAAATCGTGTTGGAGAAGATTTTACCATTTTACGGCAGGGTAAAATCTTTCATATTCCTATGATAACACCAAAAAAGGCAAAAAAATGATCAGACTGGTAGAAAGAAACGCGAAACTACGTGAAATCCCTGAAAGCTGTCATACATCAGAAAATGCAAAGAAAAAACTTGCTGAAGTTGAAAACGAACTCGCTAAGATGTTTATCCTTTGGCCAGATAATGTACATGATCTTGTAAAAAATGAAGAGGATTTACTCTTTCTATCGTCGATGAAAAATGACAGGAAAGCTTCATTCGGTGCACTGAACATGCTTACTGAAAGCGTTGTTGATAGAAAAATCGCTAAAGAAACCACAACAGCCGCAAGAATAGAGAAAGAGATGAGGAGACAGGAAGACGCTGTTGTACGACTTAGGCATGATGAAGATTCCAGTACTGATGATGCTGACTATGATGTCTATGTTCCACCAGCATCTTCGTCCACAGCAACACCGTGCTAGAAGAAACCAGCAAAAAGAAAAGGAGCAGAGGTTTTTGTTTCAGTCGACGTTTTAAAATCGCCGAAGCTGGTAACGTTGGCAACTAGAATTAAATTAACACCTACACAACAAGCAGCATATACAAGTGCTCTCATTGATGAAGTAGGTGGTGATTCATCCAAGGTTCATACATCATATGCTTTCACGGACAAACATAGAAGGCTTGTAAACAGCGAAATAGTAAAAGATCAAGAGAAATCATGGGATGCTCCTAGATATGCATCTCTTCATTGGGATTCCAAGATTCTTCCCAAACTGAATGACAAATACAAGGAGGAGCGTTTAGTAATAGCGATGGGAACAAACGATCACATGAATCTGCTAGGTGTTCCAAGTTACGAAACTGGAACTAACCAGAGTGCATGTGAAATTATTGCTAACAAAGTGTCTGTTCTACTTGAAAAATGGGATTGTGCTCAGTCGGTAGTGAACATGGCATTTGATACCACGGCCGCAAATATGTAACTGCAGCGTGCGTGTCAATTCAGCTATGGCTAGGTAGAGCTGTCCTTTTGTCAGGATGTTGACATCATGTTGGCGAGCTTATGATAAGCCATGTTTCTGGAAACCAAAAAATTGAGGTATCAAAATCACCAGACTCTTTGTTTTTACAATTCCGCAGTAATTATGACCTGATTCCACACACACACCCCTGAAATGTTTCGACATTGATGCAACTTGTTCTACAGACAAAGCTAAGACTTTAGCAGAAGAACTACGGGTGGAATCCCTAATACAGTGCAATACATATCATGACCTAAAAAGAGATGATTACAAGGAAGTTATAGAACTGTGCGTGATCTTTCTTTGTGGTGATTTACAAAAATATGTCTCTTTTAAACGACCAGGTGCCATCCAAAAGGCCAGGTGGATGGCAAAGTTGCTCTACTCCATCAAGTTATGTCTCTTTGAAGAGCAAATAAACGAACTTCCCCCAGGGACTATCACGACGAAACAGAAAGTGCAAAAATTGCATGTGTTAGTTGATTTCGCTACTCTTGTGTACATCCCTTGGTGGTTGAAATCTAATGATACTACAGATGCACCTTACAATGATTATACACTGTATAAAAAGCTAGTGCATTATGCTAAAATCAATCGTTAAGTTTCTGATTCAGCTGTTAGTGCTTTCAAGAGGCACCTTTGGTACCTAACCGCTGAAATGATGCCCTTATCTTTATTTTCTGAAAACGTCTCCCCTGAAGAAAACGACATTATGGCTGAAACGATACTAGAGAATCAGCCATCTGAGGATACAGAGATACCAATCAGCTGATTTGGATCTGGATTTGGAAAGCCAGTTTTCCCTAACCTCAAGGACAAAAAGTTTGTAGAATTGGTTGGAATTGATTCATGGCTTTTTCTACGTATTCTCGACATTGATACGTCTTTTCTCAGTGTGCCTCCTGATCAATGGTCGACAAACAAGGAATATGCAGACAGGCTTCAAAAAGTGCGGGCCATAAACTGTACTAATGATTGTGTGGAGCGTGGCGTTAAACTTAGTTCCGACTTTGTCGAATCTTTGAGGCTCGAGGACAAGTATCAGAATGTCATTCAAGTGGTTGAAAGGCACCGCAGAGCGGTTCCTAACTTGAGAAAAACTCCTAAATAAGCCATCAGACAAGTTGACAATTCATGAAATATTAAAAAAATTCAGCCCCTTTTTCAGGTTTCAATCACGAATATGATATTTGTAGGCGCGTGCGTATTCTCTTTTGATTAAAATGAATATCATTAAAAAGGTTCATTTATGCAGGTTTTCTGCCGCATGTAAGAGCCGACTGAAGGGAAAATAGTTCCATATGCTTGAGTGTGGTTGATGTCGGAAGGGCATCCAAGTCGTAATAAAACTTGCTCCAGAATTTCTCATGAAAGCAAGTAAACCACAGTTTATCTTGTAATGGGATACATCCACCAACCTTGTCAACCAGATTAAAACTACACGACTACTGCATATACCTTGTATATGTCATGTATAAAGCAATTTTCCGAATTTTCAAGATCGAGGTGGAACCCCCCGATGGTGACTGATTTAACTCAAACTTGGTATTTATAACCTACTCAAGTAATGGAACAAGAAAAGTAATGGGCCATTACGAACATAAAATTTTTTTTTTAAAGTGGCTTTTCGTGTGCACCCTAAAGTGCGCGATGACGAGTGCCAGAGAGAATCCATGCGATTAAACAGAGCGTAACAGTTCACGAAAAATCAAGAAAGATCAACGTAAACTAGAAAGTTTGAACAAGTGGTTAATTTCAACCAAACAGAACAATTAGCTTAACTCAAAAAAATTTTTTTGTACGAGCAAACAACACATTGGAAGCGTGCAATGAAGCTAATTTTTAGTTATTCCTTGTTCCAAACACAGCTTTTTTGTTGGTGGGCAGTTTGTCAAATCTCCCTTTTCCTGTCTCATAGTTCTTTCAGTAATTGCCAACATTTGCGGAAAACAGTAGTGTATTCCTTAATCTTTGGAAAAACAGTTGTGTTCCTTAATCTTCCTTGGATGCTTCTACCAAATTTCAAGCAGAATGAACAAAATCTGACTGTTCACCACACATTTTTCTTGCACCAACTATGCGTTCATAGCATTTGACCTGAAAAAACAAAATTCCTGTTTGCTCACACAAACAACACTATACTGCTCAAAGTTGCTCCTAGAGCTCAGGATTTTCACGTGCTTGCTCTTGCAATCATCCTTTAATAGCTTGCCAACTTCTATGAATGTACCTTTTTCCTTTTCCCATTTTTTCAGATTTATGAGAGACAGTCCTCGTGTGCGTTTGGCACTAAAAAGCGGACAAAGGTTTGGTGCTGGTGTGATGTATGTGAATGGTAGAGATGGCATGAGCCAGCACTTGTATCCCGGCCCACTCGGAGCTAACAAGAAATCGCCCGGACTGGCTCGTAATATACCATAACCTCAAAAACAAAGTAACAACACTTAAGTTTTCAGTTCATTGCCTTTTGGATAATAAAACCATGTAGTCTTCATGGCTATAGGTCTGCCAGAGCACTTTTGAAAACTTATTTGTCTGCCGCCAGTAACATGACACTAACAAACAACAAGTGTGTGCTAGGCTGCACTATACTTACTGGTAACATACTAAACCTACAACTAAACCTGAAACTATAACCTAAACCTAACACCTAATCTTAAACTAGGGTTTCTAAAACTGGGATACATGTACCCATAGGCTAGTAGGTGCATTTGCCTTCTGAAAGCGTACATTTGAGGTTAGCAATAGAAGGGAAAAAGCATGTTCACATACTATTCATTTTGAAATATTTACAGATACATCAATGAGTATTATTTTCAAAATCATTATATGCTTATTGGTAAATACATTATTGTTATTTTTCACAGCCTTTTTGTCTTAAGAATTTTAGGGGTACATGCTTATCTATCGAAATGCTGAAGGGGTACATTGCCAGAGAAAGTTTGATAACACCTGTCCTAAACCTAAACACAGCCCCGTCACCACGGGAGAGCCTTGGTGGGTTGGTCTCCCAAATAAAGCTCTAAGCCCCCCAAATTGAAACATGAAACACTATAAATCAGTGGAGTTTTGTCAATTTTTCAAATGTCAAGCCACTCCGCACAAACGAAAAGTCCCCCTGTTGAAAACTTTCTGGCGATAGTTCTGCCTAAACCTCGGCGATAACGACAGACTATAAAATGGAAGTGATTGATTCATAAAATGATTCACTGCTTTGCGTGGAAAGAAGTGAAACAGAACATTAGCAGAAGGGCAAAATGGAGAGAACAGGAGCAAAACATTTTCTGGTTTCATTTTGAAACTTTCCAAAAACAAAAATTTTCGCATAATTGGCGAGCAGACCGCAGCGGTCTGTAGCAGCCTGGAATCGCAGTGGCCTCATCACTGCTAAAAAATTGTTAGCGGACTGTTTCAAAACCTTTAATGCACTGTCTGAAGATTGGACTGTTAGCAGCCCGTGCCATCTCTAGTGAACGGTATACCATATCTACTAATAAGCCAACATGCTGTAAATTTTAGTGAATTAGATGAGTGGTTATCATAATTTTTGCTTAAAAAAAGCTGGAAACAAATAATTTTGACATTTCACTCCCATTATCAGTGAAAATCATTAATTTTTTAATGGTTTTTACATCATTTGCACCATCCGCTTACTGGTGCTCTCATCCACATATTGAGCCGAGACATGGGTTTGATTGGGGGCGTGTAACTGGGGTTATATCAAATGAAATCGGATAGTGAATGATTCGTATGATAGAGGATGGTTTTTGTGAAGTGTTACTAGAATTGGAGAATGTTATTTCATGTATTTATTGAGAAATAGCCAATTCAGTAAAATTCTGGTGTTTACATCTGCATATTGGTGGACTGACCCTAAAGGTTTAGCAGCACAAAGCTCACTGCAAACCAACAACAATGATTTTCAATGTGAAATGAGTTTAGCAGAGCATGAAATGGTGGTGAGAACACTATGTTGCAAACTGCTACTCCGCTGATCTCTTCATTCTCTTAGTTGTGTCAACTCAGTTGACCAAGAAAAAAGCTCTGCAAGTACCTCAGACTAGTCACGAACTGTCTGCGTGATCAATTTGGTAGTAAATCTACATTTCTGGTCGTACTTTAAGTGCAGGGTTTTGTAAGGCGTTTTAGGGACCCGATTCGGGTCCCTAGAATTTCAAATCGGGTCTCTAGAATCAGAAAATTATGATCGAGTCCCTAGATTCAGAGAAAGCGGGTCTCTACAGATCCATACCGGGTACCTAACATTTTCCTGAAGAAAACCCTGTAAGTGTATTTTGTAACGTTGGATCACACAATATGCACATCACAATGTGAAATGACGCATGCAACGTGTTAATCACTGCTTTTTCAACACACGAAACCTGAAGGAGGTGAAGAGTTTCAATAGGTTACGGGTTTATGGCCATTGGAAGAGTCTTTTAAAAAAGTGTTACATTAGGGATCATTAAAAAACTTTGGGTAACCAAACAACCAGCAATCAAGCCCATAATAAACAAAATAATTTGTCCACCATTTTTTTATTAGTGTCTACTAGTTGTATCAACAAAAACACACGAAGACAAAAACAGAAAACAATCAGAGGCAAGGATACGCAAACGTTAAATCATGCACACAATAATAATTTACATAACACAGATGTTGTGGGCAAGCAATACATAAAGTGTTGAGGGATACAATGCACAGATGAACAAGTGAGACATACACATGCCATGATTGAGATAAGTGAAAAAGTGGAGATTATGAAGCAGAAAGCAATGCAACAACAATGACAATACAGAACAAAGGCATGTAGCAGAGGCAAAAAACAATTTATTCAACACAGATCATGAAGAAGCAATGCAATTATTCATGGACCATTTTGGTATGCCACAGTTTAATTTATGTCCTCAAGGGCACGTAGCGTACTTGAATGAGGATGTAAAGACAAGTGTGGAAATAGTTTAAAGAAGATTCAACAATAAAAAGTAATCCAATAAGTGTTGGGGACATGAAAAACAAAATGTAGTTAATTGATGAGTAAAGTATTATATAATGTAGTTGTTGGAAACACTAACAAGTCATTCATAATGCCATGACTAATATCCACCTGTCACACACCTCATGTTGGAGTCATGACACCAACGTATCTTTCCACAATTTGGTTTGAAGAATTGTTGGCATAAGAATTTGGCTGAAGTCAATGTCTGTGAGATCCTGGAGGTGAACATCACTCCATTTGCCTTGATCCTGCTTGTATTGCAGCAAGGGTATTCTTTTAAAAAAATTAAGCTTATTTCTAATGAAGATCACATGACAGAAGGAAAGGGATCTTTGTATTTTTTTTTCTTCTAATGTAGGTCATAATAGATGCATAAGGCTCATTGCGTTTTCATCTATAAGTTGTATCCTTGGCTCATAGACTTTGAAGAGCACTGACAATTGTATTGCTAGGAATATTTATTATTTATAATTTACCGATATGTGGCATATGGCTTTTGGCATGCTGCATAGCAATAGAGATCGACCAATGTGGCTCTTTTGGGGCCGATACCAATATATCGGCCATTCACAGACCGATAGCCGATACTGATATTTACAAATTTTTGAAACATGTTTTCTGCTTCATTGTCAAAAATATAACGTATTCTATGTACCATTTTTCAAAAAACTTCAAAAATCGGTATTTCTGAGCTAAAATTTGTCAACTTGTAGCAATTTCAATATTTTGCTATGATTTTTAATTAATCTGATTAACAAAGATGCTGCTTCTGTTTTGGCTGTGACAGCCAATGCGTGTTTCATGGTTCATCTTGTCTGGTTGTTTATGAAAACGAACCTGCTAGTGTTGCTGCAAGATAACTGTCACTTTCACTACGTTTACATGTCAAGCAACGGTCTGCAAAAACGAGACAGCCCGTTCTGACATCATTGTACCGTTCGGTTTGCATGTCTAAAAGTCATTCACGTGTGGCAGAAGGGTCGGTAAACATTTACTGTGCAACCTAGTGAACAGGGTTGATAAAAATCATGATTTTTTTAAAAAATCAAAAAATCAGATTTTTTTTATTTACTGTGTGGAGGGTGGCCACCAAACAAGCAGTAATTTTAAATTTAATATTAATATGACTTTTTTGTGCTATGTTCTAGTACAGCAATAGTTGCTCTGATTGATAAAACTTAAATTGCTTTTATTATATCTTGTGTTGTCACAAGAAATCTGTCTTCTTCAACAATAAGTGAAACCGATTAAAATACCAAATCACACAAAGCCTCAAAACTGCATATGATTTTTTGCTTGTTTTTGTTAATTTTATCACTGATTTAAATCAATCAACCCTGACTTGATATGGCTGAACTTTGATTCAAACTTTTTTGTGCTTATAGCCTACATTTCAAAAAGTATGTTTTAGTTACTGTAAGTAACTTCTACTTCTATCACCACTGATGGCATAGAATTATTAAGCACAAAAAAGCTTTTAGCAGGGTAGTTTCAGAACATTTGGTTAAGATTCTTGCCTTCAAAATCAGAATTCCTAACACTGCCAACCCAAAGCCTAAACCCCTATCTATTGCAAAACTACCCGTCCTCGCTGACGTGCCTTGTCGACTGCATGGTAATTATGTTAACATTATGCTTCTAAAACTGAACTCAGCACGCTAACAGTTAAAATAACAGTGCAGTCATATCTTATCTGGAGACAGGCACTGAATGCTAGCCATGCTAGGTGCTAGCCTAGCACCGCGTGAATGAGACCACGTACACTTCATAACAAGACATCTTCCTGTCGAGATGGCCAGTACATTGGCTTGTTCAGGGTGCTGACTCAACAAATCAGGTTCAGAACCGGACCACTTGTTATCCATATACGGTAACAAGACAACGCAAAACTGGCCATGTAATCGTAGTATTTGTATGCTTGTCTTTGTACAAAGGTGGGAAAAATTGATGCACAAGTTAAAATTCAACAATCTACTAATAACATTTCCTAATATTTTAGTTAGATAAGAAATAATTCACACATGTTACTACTAGGCAATGAAGTATTGTAGACCACAATGTTTGTAGAATGGCACTGCACATCAGACAAAAACCAACTGCTTGTATGGGACTTAGAATAAAGAAAACAATTGATCCATTTATTAAAAATTTGATTAAAGCTTGCAATGCTAAACCTGGGCATAGTGGTTTGCCTATTAATGTGACCATTGGCCATGCATATCTGAAGTCATTCATAGCCTTTTTTTTGACCTCAACCATTACTTCATTGTTTTTCATATATGGTATACTATAATGGCTTGCAACTAATGCTGAATTGCAAAAAAATCAATTCAAATCCTATTTTTATGTTTCACTTATGTTTTTGCTATTTATTCATTCAAAATGTTATCTATTATGACATACAAAACCTACAAGGTGACTCAAACTCTAGGCTTTAATCAACAAGAATCATATTCATTTTGTTTTGCAGATTCGGACTAAACTTTATCTGCTGTTTACACCTACTAGGTTACCACTAAATCAAATAAATTTAGGCCTTCCTCAGCATGACGACAAGTAATGTGGGTTCGTTATAACTGAAGCGATATTTTTACGTGGAATTTCTCATAATGAAAGGCGCGAGAGCTAGCCTTAGAAATTGGTTGCCTTATCTGAACAAAATATCAGTCAAGCATTGTATTTAGATATAACCTTTTCAAAACTGAGCAGTTGACAATGCTGTTTTCTGTGCAAAAAGTCCTATATTGATTTCGAGTAAGTCACTTTTACTTTATGATGTAAAATCAAAGAAATTTCAAGTCAATCGTCTTCTCCACAGTGATTTCACAAGTATATTTATAACACCGCCATCTTTGATAGCGCACCATAGACACAGTTGTGCAGTTGATTGTCAGCTTCGATTTTATAAGTGTATGTACGGTGCACAACAAGAACCTGTGCACGCCATGGTGATTGAGCGGGCTCGATTATGTCGGCCGCCAGAAGTTGTTGAACTTCAGATTCAATGAACTTGGCATCCTCGGGAGTGTATTTCCTCGAGTGGGAAGCTATCGGAGTACATTCAGGAAGGAAGAACTCAAATAAGCGAGGTGGGTCCAGCCTGGCCACGCCTACAGAGAGTTGTTGGGGTTTCAAGGGCGGTATCGTCAGAGCTTCTTCAGGGCCATTCATCATGAAGGTGACGGAGGAATGTAGTTTGAGAAACTCCTGGCCGACAATCACATCGGAGCAAAGGTTCTTGATAACACTGAAAGTCGTGGTTAGGTAAGCACGATTGTGGAAAGAAAGTGTAGCTACAACAATGCCATAGGTAGGAATCGATACCTCAGAAGATGCCATGCCGATTGAAGTAGGTTTCTGGCAGATTTTGACGTCGACGAAATTTTCGGAAGCACCCGAGTCCACCAAGCTATGAACCGGAAAGTTATCTAATAGGCCGTCAACCACAGCAGGTTTGAGACTAGAGGGAGCGCTAGCAAGATCGGTGTTTCGATCGATGAGACAGAAACGACAGCCTTAGAAGGTGCTGATTTATATCCTGGGTTTGACTGACACACACGTGTGAAATGTCCTGGTTTGCCGCAACTGAAACAGGTAGCATCATGAGCAGGACAAGAGTATCGCGGATGAAATAGACCGTCACAAAAGGAACACCTTTTACCTGACCTCTTAACCACCTCTTTATTCACACGTCTCTGTGCGACAGTGGTAGAAGGACAAGGCGGAGAATGGTTCATGTTGCAATCAGCCGGATAGCTAAACGATGCTTTCGGGCGCTCACCGTGAACATCACGTTGCGGGTCGAAGACAAAAGTTGAGTCGGTGACTGTCCCATAGACAAAGCTTGGCGTTGGGCTCTGTCTAGGCTCTCAGCTAATTTGAAAGCTTGCACCAAAGTTATCTCTGCTCTCTCCAGAAGTCTCTGACGTGTGGACGCTGATGATAAACCATTAATAAACGCATCTTGAGTCAATTCTTCACGATACGTAGCAGCTGTTACTTCAGAGAATGTGCAATCCTTTGCCAGAGATTTAAGCACTTGCAGATACTCAGGCAAAGTTTCACCTTATAACTGGTGTCTACTCACGAGAAGATGCCTCGCATAAACATTATTTTTCTGTTTGACGTAAAGAGACTTCAAAATTCGCACTACATCTCCATAGTCGGCTGCGTCTTCAACACAAGGATAGACACTAGGCGAAAGACAGTTGATTATGATACGCTTCCTATTAACTTCTGGGTTGCCGTCTCTGCGCAATTCCCGTAAACTGTCAATAAAGTCCTCTACAGCCCTTAACCAGAATGCAAATATGCAGCCAGCATCAGGTGCTCCCAGTTCGACACACAACTCTCGAGGGCGAAGCAATTGTTTATCCATTTCTTTCTTAGTTGAATAAATTGTCATGACAGAACCTAGTGATGAACAAAACCTTACACTAGGCTTTATTCAACTAAGAACACCAGCACGCATCAACATCTGCAGTGCAACACAACAACCGCCTGGTACGAAACTAGAAACAATCTGACATCTACGTGTGATACAAACGACCAGGCAAAGCAATGCAATTCAACACGGCACGTAATCAATAAGTGGACTAATCAGTGCAGGCAATGGCTGGCATCGAAACCGTCACATGTACATATGGATAAACAGCTCCCATTGCTGTATGGCTGACATTTGCTGAATGTTCGACAAGCTAAGTATCTTTTCAGCACAATGTTCATCGGAACAAGCATCAATTGTGATGTAATAAATGCACTGTGACCAAAAGCAATGACAATTTTGAAATTTGACAATAAGATCAATGCCACTATCCATTCTACAAAAAATAGTTGGTTGCACTAGGCTACTAGTCCTGCTAATCAAGTTTGATTGGATTTCAGGTAGAGCTCGATCGATAAGGCTTTTTTGGGCTGATACTGATGTTTTTATTTTTTTCATTGCTGATAACTGATGCCGATATTTGCAACACTCAAACCACAGTTGAAAGACAATACTTCAGTACAATCAAGAAGCATATAACATTGAATTCTGTGCAAGCCTGGGTCACTTACATAGTCAAAAACCACGGCCTTGTTCGCAGGCAACCATCTGCTTACCGCACAAAATCTGGGAGTGCATGTTTTGTCATAGACCAGTTTATTGGGACGATTGCACAGTGGTCTGAAAATTGAGAACTACCTGATGCAGTCAGAGGGCTGCACGTCGTAAGGAACAGTACAGAGAATTTGCGTTAATTAATCATAGACGAAGTAGCAACTTGGTTTCCGAACACCCGGTGCAGAAAACTAACCTAGCTGCTTTTATGAGCTAATATTGCCAATATGTTTATATCGGCAGAATTTTGCTGATATAATACTTTGGTAGTATCGCAAAATTCATCGATCGATTTCTAGTCTTGAGAGAAAGTGTGGTTTTATGCTGAAAAGTGATATGAAAAGTTGCCCTTCTGTGTAGATGCGCCACTGCCAAATATCGGCCAGGCTGATATATCGGTCTATCGCTACATAGCAATGCCTTTTAGTTCCAACATCCCACATACCAAAAATTCTTATATTTAGCATTTGCACTGAGCTTCCTTTAATATTTCACAGTTTGGACATGCTACTGTTGTGATCGGAAAGCCCGAGCGGCAAGTATGCAAAGCTTCACACTGTGGCAGCAAGCAACCATAGATATCATGCACCACAATCGCTCTGTTATTGCTTGTTCTCACCATGTATATATTAGAGTCCTGTGTGGGTTGAAATTTTTTGTCTGCTCCTACCCCGCACCCGCAAAATTTCAACCCACCCCACACCTGCAGGAATTTGAGAAATCTTGCCCGCACCCACTCTGCCGCACCCGCTAACTGATGCGGGCCTACTGTTTTAAGCGCAATGCTGGCAACAACTTCAGTACACCCATGTGTTTTGTGATTTTTGAGCTGATTAAGTTCATGTGCTTTGGCTCAACACTCATTTACCCACACGAAGAATTTCTTAACCCGCGTCCACCCCGCACCTGCAGCAAGTTCAAACTGCACCCACCCCGTCCCACAGCAAGTTCAACCCGCACGCAAAGCAGTGCGGGTTCCCGATCCCACCCTGTAACCCACGCAGGTTAACCCGCCCCGAGCAGGACTCCTGTATATATGGGTGTTGTTCTTCGCGGATTCAACACAGCACCAACAGAGAGGTTGCAACAACATCCCCTTCCTTTACAATGAACCACACTGATCACACAATCTTTGTGAAGTCTGCACCTGGCACAACCTTCACATCCTGGTAGAGTCCTGCGTGGGGTGGGTTAACCCGCGCAGGTTGTTGGTACCCGCATTTGTGGGGCAGGTGCAGAACCCACACTGCTTCGTGTGTGGGACAGGTGCAGGTTGAACTTGCTGTGGGGCGGGAGTGGGTTGTACTTGGTGTGGGTGCAGGTTGAGAAATTCTTTGTGTTGGTAATTCAGTGTTGAGGCAAAAGCACATGAACTCAAAAAATCAGCTCAAAAATTGCAAAACATATGGATATACCCAAGTTGTTTGCCAGCATTGTGTTTAGGACAGTAGGCCTACAGCAATTTTTACATTTGTGATGTAGCAACGTATTATTGCAGAACATTAGCTCAAGCTGTTGCCATGTGGTGGGCAAGTGACCATTTGCCAATGATACTGTTGCACTTGGTGAGGAATAATTCAATCTAGCAGCCCTTCTAAATGGATTAGACAACGCTTAGCGCACAGCTAGTCACAACTGGACTGAAACATGTTTTTTATCACCTCAAATCTGTTGATTGCGAAAGATCAGATATATGGAAAAGTTTGGTATGGTTGCCAATGAAAAGAATGAGTGGCTTGATTTTGCTGCTTTTTATACTTGGCTTCAGGCGTTATGAGTAGGGCAAATTTTTCAACTTTTTTTGCAGCTTCTGAAATACTGAGAATGTATGTAGTACGATGTTTTAAGCTGGTTGCAAGAATTTTATATTGCAAGTTTTTCCTTTTTTAAATGCAAGTTTTTACTGCAACTTTTATCAAGTAGGCCTATTGTGGAAAATGTAAGTGTGATTTGAAAAACATGCTTTAGAGCAGCTATGTCCAACCGAAATGGCTTACAGAGCCAAAATTTATGACAATGTCTTGACCAGGAATGCACATTGAAAAGCTTACTTTGATCTTAGCAAACTAAATTTAACTTAAGCTAATATACTGAAAGCGTTATAATCCTAATTGCAATGGTAACAGACGTGATAAAGTGGCACTGAGGACCACCTGCATTATATTGTCAAATTGAAGATCATGAAAATAAGGACAGGTTGTCAGTATGTAGGATATTTTTACTGCAGCGAATACCTAAACTGGGCCGCATGCGGGTTGCGGGTAGGACATAGCTGCTTTAGAGCTATTACCATATAGTTCTCTTCTTTTTGATAACCAATTTGAACTGAATAATGACCTAAAAGCAATTGTACAAATGACCCAGCCAAACATCAGTTCAGAACAGTAGGCCAAATTTTTAAATTGCCAAGCAACTTCATGCAGTGTGGAGCGCAATTTCAGCATGCTATGCAAACTGTTGGCAAAAGATCGCCATTTCTCCCTAGTTAATGTTTGAAAATAATTAGCATTATATGTAAATGAGTTGCTTGAGTAAATTACTGTTGTTTAAAACGCTTGTGCATAAATGCAACTTTTTACTACCACTTTTGTTAAAAATAAGTACATATATCTTGCGATTTTATTGCAACAAACACTTGCCCTAGTTATGAGTTTTTAGTAGTTTTCAGACAGGTGCAGGTTTGAGAGCAAAAAAGTGTGTGGCAGGCACGGGTTGGGATCGTCTGCGGAGAAGGGCGGGAGCAGGTTAGAAATGTGTGGGGTGGGAGTGTGTAAAATTTCTCAAACTCATGTTGGTGCGGTGTGGGTTTAAATTTTGCAGGTGCGGAGTGGAAGTAGACAAAAAATTTCAACCCATGCAGAACTCTACATCTTGGTCACAGCACCATTTTGTTGCGATGGGAAATCCCAAGTGGCAAGTGCGCAAAGCTTCCCACTGTGGCAGCAAGGAACAACAGAGATCATGCGCTGCAATCACTCTATGATGCTTGTTCGTGCCACGTATATATGGGTGTTGTTTTTCACGCACATCCTATCCGTGGTGAATCGCACATTCAACGCAATGCCAATGGAGAGGTTGAAACACTACTTTTCTTATATTTCTCATTTCCTTTAAACTGTCTCTTATATTGGCAGTTCTTTTCAACTATGGCACCTCATGTTTGTTAGCTTTGACATGCTACATACTAGGGTTTGGAAACCGGGATCTTGGTTTCGAGAATTCCGGGGAATTTGTGACTTTTATTTCCTAGTTTTCCGAACAAAATTCCTGGGAATACCCAGATGGCATCAATATGTCACCAATTTAAATTTGAAAATATTGTATAAAATATTTCATTTTGTACTATTAAAATCCCTCAAGCAATAGCCAGCCAATAGCCACTTGTCAAGCTCATCCAGTGTCACATCCCAATTTGTGCTTCCACAAACAAGGTGGGCTTCAGTCACTGTACATTTTCTTTTATTTGTCAGCTTTGCTTCATGACAGAAAATGGAAAAGGATGAAGACTAATTGCTTTCGATGATTCATCTCATGGCAAGTGATGTTGGTCCATGGTTAAAGTTCACAATGTCTAATTGAACTGCTTGCAACATTGCAAGCTTCCTTGTTGCACGTAGGAAGTGGACAAAGACTATACAGTGTTCTATATTTTCCAATCAAGTCAGGATTAAACTGGACATGTTTCTGTTGATCACTGTTTATGTTTTTGACTAAACTATACTGTGAATCCTTGTTCGGTGAACCAATCTCGTCTGCATCATTTATCAATGCATTGACTCCCTTGCTGTCAGAGTAATCAGCATCTGGGCAATCTGACACAATGTTTTTTTTTGTCTGCAACAAAGGTCATAACTTTTAAGGTCATAACTAGGGCAACCAATTTTTTGACCTGAAAGCTTAAAATTTTGACTTTATAATTTATCAATTTTCTGCATTTTCAGTTGAAATACGGAAGACAAACAGAAAACAAACCAATAGGTTCCTCTGTTGAAATGAAAAATCAGAAGAAATTTTTCTGCAAAACCTGGTATAGCATGTTTAAAAATGTCTGGCTACTTTAGTTTCCTGAAACAAACCTCTTTGATGCTTTGCACTGTGGCAATTTGCTTCCACCATAAACCTTTTGTCACTTTTCACTAAGCAGTCACAGAATTTGCAAAATAATTCACCCTTAGGTGATTAGGAAAACTCGGAAGCATATTCATGCAGTATGCTTCGAAGGTTTGAATAATTTGGTTGTTTAAACTTAGACATGATATGTTGATAAGTACATTAAAACCACAGTAGAGTCAAATCTGAGAATATCATTAAGTTAAAACACTATAGTATGCATAAATGTATTGAGCATTTGCCAAACCAAGTACTGTAAGACCACATTTCTTGCATTGCCATGCCTATTCTACTTAAGCAACGTTCTTATGTGAAAAGCTGCAACAAACCCATTGCAATTTCAGAATTGCAATTAAACTTGCAAAAACATATCAAAATCTGTTGTAACTTTAATAAAATATCGATAATAAAGTTTAACTGTAATAAACTTCAATAAAATATAAATTGGATTAATAACCTGACATAAATTTTGTATTGCACAGATAAGCTAAACATCTCAACATCTAGAATAAGGTCGACGTGGACATAGCAAGGCATTTATAAATCACCAAATGGACTACTCTGTTAGGATTACACAGGTCTACAATTTTAAATGAATTTCATGGGGATTGGAGTTTGAGAGTGTTTTCGGGATAATTTTGGGGTGCTGATTTCAAAACTGTTCTCAGATTCTCCCTATGTGGTCAAGTTTTTGAGCTACCGGTATTTAATATTTTAATTTATGCAGTTGTAGCATTTTAAGCATACTGTTGCACAAGAGGGTTACACATGTCGTGGTTTGGTAAACTAGCTAACATGTTATTTAAGCATTAGTGACATCTTGTAATAACTGTGATTTGTAAGCTAGCTTATGAAGAGCAGTGGGGAGCATAGAAAACATACAGAGGTTAAATGAACACAAAATGTCAGTTAGTGTATACTGTGTACTTGCAACTATGACTTACAAAACATAGATGAGAAACTACACAGATATTATGGCCTTGCAATACAAAGATTGTAGTGAAAAAACAATGTTAAAATGCAAAGAATAGCCCAAATATGATAGCATACTCTTTTTTCAAGACAGAAAAGATTGCACGGTTACTAATCCAGAAATTGTCTTTTCTGTGTTTTTCGGGAGTAGCTACAGCCAGCAACCTCTAAGCACCAGCAATAGTCTGCCAACATGTTGGTATTCCAGCATCCCTGGTATCTTTTCTATGGTTTTTATATCTTGGTGGAAAGACTCTCCTTGCTCTTCAATCATTGCTTCTAAGTTTTCAGGAAAATAGTTTACATGACTATGAAAACAATGAACCTTCACACTCATATTGCATCCTAATTTTTCGTAAGAATTTAACAGCTGTTTTGAAAGGTCGTAATAGTTAGGAAGTTTTCGACAACTTATGTAAGTGACTGCCAGGCATTTTTATGAGGGTTCTCAAGGTAAGTGGAAAATATTTGTCCCACATTTAAACGTCATATCTGAGAACCATGAAAAGTTCCAACTTTTCAGTGCTCAGCGCAGGGAACTTTTCACACATATGCAAAGCAGTCACTTTTACCTATTTAAAGCTTTTGCAAACTGTTTTCATACTTTGATATGAAAAGGAGGAAGTAACACCTCGTTTGGATTAATCAAAGGAAAGTGTATAACATTTCTTTCACCAATCTTAAGTCTTTCTCTCTTTGGTGAACTGTCCTTAGTCCAATGCTCTTGGCAAGCCTTGCTGTCCCACAGACACAAGAAACACATAAAGTTTGTGTATCCACTTTGTTGCCTAACCAATATGCACAAATTCTTCTAATTTACTGCAAATCATCCAGTCATGCTCATCAACTATGGTACCAGGCACAGACTATTCTGGCATAGGATTTCATTGTAGTTACTGCTTACAACAGGCTACCACTAACTCATTCCCTGTGGGCCTACACAGTTCAATAATAGCTGATAAAGCATTTCAGCATTGAAAAGCACAACTACTGATTACAAAATCTGTTTTCAAGTTAAAAATGGTGGGAGATAACTTTTTAAACTTTCGGTGAGGTTTTTCAATATTTTGCGAAAAACTGCAAAACGTATGCCCTCTAGTGACTAATCCTGAGCAGATGGGCAAAAAGGAAGTGGTTTTTGGACTCAGCGGCCCCCAAAATCCTCCAAATTTGTTAAAACTTCAAGTCCCCAAAAATCCTGTATGCCGGTGTCATCTTTGCAATGATTGCTAACAAACTCAACCTATTGCATTACACAGCTAACCCTGCCTTGCTATCTGAACAGCAGACTGTGTAAAGTTGGAACTTTAGTCACAAGCATTAAACATATCATACTTTTGTGCAATACAAAATACAAGAAGACTGTCTGGGCAACCCATGATAAACTTTATGCAAAACAATCACTGCATCGCGATCAAATATAAAGTACAAGTCACAGTTTTGTATGCCCACAACTAGGCATGTAAGAAATTTGATGAAACACTCCGAACAATAAATGCTGACGCTTGATACTCAAACACATTTCTGTCATCACAAACAATAAAAATGATTCAGCAATGTCATTCTGGGTCACAGAGGAAAGTGTCAAGTTTTCCCTGAATCAGTGGTGAAGTCCCTTGTTCCTCCATTTTATTTTCTTGCGAAACACATGATATTGTGGTAGCGCAATTTCAGAAACAGATTGAACAAAGTCACTTACACAACAAAACAGAAAACAGCTTGGCAGAAAAGCAACTGTGTTTCAGTGCTTCCATTTTTCTTTTAAGGGGTTTAAAAACCTTTCGGGTGCTAAACTGCTAACTCCCTATGACATGATCAGTGCCATAAACTCTCTCAACCATCAGGCAACCCTGGTTCGGTTTGAGTTATGCTGGACATTTTGCAACAAGTTTCAAGTGCTTATCTTCCAAGCTGATCTAGCTCAATTTTTGGGGAGCCATTTCAGAAGTCTGGTGGGAGCACACCACTACTTAAAATGTCTGGCATTGGTCAATTAATATTACTGTGGTTATGTCAGACATTTTGCAACTGGTTTCAAGTGGTTGTCTTCTCAGTTGTTCTCGCTCATTTTTGGGGGTACCATTAAGCACTCCCCATTACCACAGCCACCATGTGTGACCCAGGAGACCACCAGTTGTACAGGTAGCCATACCAGATGATGTGATACCATTGGAAGTTAGTTATCTTCCCTGCTAAGCTAGACCCTCCGGCCTCCTGCTTTATAGGTATTTTGTAAGTAATCATTGCCTTCAAATTTGTAAGTTTTTTTCTTTATCTGTTAGGGTTAGCAGGTGGGGAAAGATGTAGCCTAAAACTGTTGGTCATCTTTTTGTCACAGGTTGGGGACCTAGCCTTTCTTCCCAATTTGATGCTGTTGCTATCTTGTCATTTTCATATCCAATGATAAGTTTGGTTTGAGTTTTTTGATTTGATTTAAACTGCCAAGGGAATCTTCTTTTCTTTGGTTTAGACGCATCAATCTTGTTATTTCTCCACAAAGTCTTTTGTGACAAAACCAAAATCATCTTCAGTAGTCATGCAATGATTAATGCCTAGGAAATCCACTTCAGCCATTTGTTCTTCTGTGCAAACTTGTAACATTAGCTCCACTTCCAAGCCACTGTTTGTAAATGCTGAAGTTAGTGCTTGTTGAATGAAGCATTCGACCATTATGATGCAGTTGACCAAATTATGCAATCAGTGAATCTATGGAAAGTTCTGCCTCACCTAGCACCCCAGGCACAATCAGCTGTAGGATATAATACACAGCAATGTTGGTCAATGAGACAGAGTAGTTATCACCAGTTATAACTCTGTTTTTTTTTCTCAAATTTGGATTTTTTGGCCATATCTTTTGAACCAGAAATGCTAGAAAGCCAATCAAGGGTTCTGAAGACTCAGAAACTAGCTCTAAAGGCTAGTTCCACTAAAAATTAGTCATAAAATTGGCATTGGTGCCCAGGACCTGGTGACCTTGGTCTAAAATGTGTAAACCTACCCATTATAATGTCACCCACAAAAAAAACGAAATCCAAAACTTTCTAATTTTGTAAAATCTAAAGTAGAAGACTTCTCACATCTATAGAGGTTTTGAACAGCACTCTTGCTCAATCGGCTGGCAAAATATGGTGGTGCAAAGTGACACAAGAAAAGTGGCTCACATGTGATTTCACAGTACAAGTATATCATACACTAGCTCCCAATGTGTTGAGTACAATAATGGTTTTGTGCTGACACTAGATCTTCTTTTTCTGTTCTCTAAGGCCAATTAGTTAGCAAAGCTATCTAATCAGTTGAATCTGCAAATTAACCGCTTGAGGTTGAACCTGTGCTGTTTATGTTAGCATGCAAAAGTTGTAACTTTGTTTTCTGGCCATCTGCACAAGGACAGTTGCTTAATCAAATTAATGGCACTGTGGTTTTCCTCTGCACAACACATTGTATACTTCTTTGAAGTGAAATATGCAATTAGTGGTACAAATCTACAAATGAAAGCAACATATCTATTTGATTATCTGGTTTATGCAATTAAACAGACTATTTCCTTTATGTATGGATGGTTTGGGTTAAGAATCCTATGTGATATAGCAGTTTATGCATTATATGGAACATGAATGGTTTTAGTTTGAGATTCCAGAATCCTTTGTGATAAAGTGGTTTATGAATGCGCTTATCTGATATGCAACTTACTGAAGTGGTCTGTATTTGTTATGGCTTTTTTGCAAATTGCTTTTCAAACTTCTTTTGCTAAAAATAGGCAAACCTAACCCCTGGGCACTGTTTAAATGTACAGTGAACCTTGGTTAATCCGGATTCGATTTGACCGGCGATTTTATCCAGTTTAGGCAAAGATCCAGATTAACCGATGCTGGTTGTTTCTAGCATGACATCATCTCAGTACTGAGATATTGGTGGAAATTACTTAAATTTACAACCCAACAGCAGACTTTTCCAGAAGCAAAATGAATTTATTGATGTATTTACAATGGTACATCAGACTAGTAGCTGCTATATCTGAGTAGTTATGAACAATCTTAAGTCCACAAATTTAGATTGGTTAACTGCAAACAAATATTTGGGAGGTAATGCCTGCCTTCCAGACATCTTACTGAGTACAATACACTCAGGGACAATGCTCTACACAAACACACACAACACTGATCAATAGACTGAAACCGTGGTGCGGTGGTGTGCCTTGAGCGTTATGTTCAATGCAATATGATATGTCCGTGTGTGACGTAATGATCGTCTCTACAATTAGTTGAATGTTGCATGCAGTTGCAGCCATTGGTAAGATAATTCTATGTGCACATTGGTGATCGTGAGTACGCTTGTGTTGCATCTAAAAGCTGCGGAATTTTTCCTAGAGACCAGTCAGTGAATTTAAGAACACAACAGCATGCTAGTGCACAAAAATCTGGATTACGAGATGTGAAAAGAGTAGATTTTTATCTGGTATTGGCGAAGTCTGGATTAAAAAATCTGGTTAAGCCAAAGATTTTAATAAAGAAAAACGTTAGAAATCATATGTACCACCAGTTTTATCTGGTTTTGGCAAAGATCCAGATTAACTGAGGTTTACTTGGTTTCAAAAGCTGTTTATAGTTCTAGCTTTGTTTGGCTCTTGATCCTTGGCTGCAGCATTGATTTTCATTTCTTGATCCTAAAATGATATTTTACGGTGAGGCATTTTGTGAAAGCTAAATTTTGACTCAATTCCAATTACACTTAATTTTATTCAAATTTGATTAATAGGCTTAGAGGGTTAACTGCATTTAAGGAAATAAAAATTATCTAGTCAAGATTCAAATTTGCTGAATGACCGAAAAGTGTTTTGTGTGATGCAAAATTGAGTATTAAATTTATGGTCTTTTGTGAAAATATATTTCAAAATATCAATAAACCCTATGGTTCGAATGACATATGTCTAAGCCCATAGTTAAAGGAGCAGTGTGTCTGCAACTCATATTGGATCACACCAAGACCTTCACAAGCTGATCCTTAGACTTAGTGTCACATCAGTTTGTTGTATGTGTGTTCAACAAAGCTGGCTTCATAAAATTTCAGAATGTTTAACTGGCGGTATTCCTCTTAGAGGTTAGGTTCTGTGTGTCAAATGTTTAATTCAAAAAGGTTTTAACATTTTTTCTGCAAAAGTTGATAAAAGATGTTTCCCATGTCACGTGTTGCTGCATCATCTTCACGATCAAGCAGTCCAACACCTCCTAGTGATGCACTGGGAACCCCTGTTGCTGAGAACTGGTGCTATACCCAAGTGAGTCCACTGCATGTTGTCATTTACTGTTTCAGTTTTTTCATGATATGCAGTTTATTATTGGCTCAAGTGCTGTAAATAAATTATCTATTCTGCAGTAGCTTTGTGACAGTTGCACGCTCGCAACTCCCTAAAAGTGTTTTGGAAATTAGTCAGTTACTACCTATGCAAAAGTTTGGGCTAGTAAGACATTATTTTAAGTTTTATACCCCTTTCTTGGAAATGTTTTGATTCAGTTCCATCTTGACAAATTCACTACGCTCATGGCATCATCTCATGCTAACATATAATACACATGGTTTGCTGTCAGTAGCAGGTTTTGGAAGTGAAGTAGAAAGTACTCCCCTGGCATATACCCACAAAATATGCAAAATGCATGTAGCACATCATGTTATATAAATTCAGATGTAATATTTCATGTAATGAATACTTTGTCAAATATATTGCTTTTTATGCAAATCGCATTATTGATTTTGAAAAATTTCAAAACGTTTTAATTATATGTCAGTATTTTCCAGTTAACTATAAAAATACCACAGACAACGGGTTTTTTTCTGTAACTTCAAAATGTCATTTTTTATATTGGTAGAGCAGTTAAGAAGTTATATGTGGTATAACAATACAAAGTAAAATGTTAGCAACTGAAGTTCTTACATAATAAGCTAGCTAACTTTTTTGCAACACTCAGGAACCTAATGCATGAAGTTTAGAAAATTTGTTGTTTTTGTAAAAAAAAGGAATGTTGAGTTGTGTGTGACACAGTTTATGTCTCATGCATGAACAAACAGAATGACTGTAATTAGAGTTCTCCGAGACAAGAAAGTTAGTCAATTTACTTCCATTGCAAAATTGTATTGCACAAAATTGAAGATGTTAATTTTTGAATAGCCCCACAAAATACCCTGTAAATAAATTCTGTTGCATATGTACATAAGGTAATTACAAAAAGTTTCAGACAACTAATTTGATGCACTGTCGCTAGCAAGTGTTAAATACCTCTCAGAAAGCTGCCAAATTGTCTTCCGTGTTGTTTTGTTTCCTTCTGATTGTCTTTTTAAAATTTTCATTAAAAGCAACTTAAGTTATGTTGATGTGTAAACATGTAGGAAGCACCTACAAGCCATGTTCAGCGTTAAAAGTATTTGTTTGAAGCAATCTTTTTCCATCATTCAGGCGGAACTAAAACGCCTTTGAATATGGCAGTGTTTGTTTGTCACTAGCGCTACAATCGTTGTTGGAAAATCGTGTATTTTAATATGTATTTTGCTGGTTACTTATATTGTCAAGTATGTCTTCAACAGGTGAAAGTTGTGAAGTTTTCGTACATGTGGACCATCAATAATTTTAGTTTCTGCCGAGAAGAAATGGGCGAAGTTTTGCGTTCCTCAACTTTTTCTTCTGGTGCTAATGATAAAATGAAATGGTATGACCCATTATTGTGCTGTATCTTTCATGCTGATGCTTGCTTGCCACCAGTGCTGTTGCAGTTAAATATTTGCGCATATTTACGATGCTTCCCCCAACAAACAACAATTCTGATGCCGTAACTTGCGATTGGTATGCGACATAAACTGAGTGATGGCAGAAGTCATTCAGCCCTTCTTGATAATGATAAGTAACAGTAGCTGCGAGGACTATACTGAGTCGTCCTTTGTTGTTGACAGTCGTTCTTTGTTGTTGAAACGCTTTTACCCTGGGGAGTGGTTATGAAGTTGGTTGATTTACGGGATAAGAGTTAAGGTCGTGAAATTTTGTCAGGGGTCATGAAATTGACAGTCAGGTTATAAAAACAGCGGCCGAAGTTAGCCAAGTAAGTTAGACGTTTTGTACACGCTTTGGAAAAAAAACTGTTGTTGCCATCAATATAAGCTGCCGTAAATAAGCTGCAAGCTTTTGTGGACAGCAGGAAGAATAGTGCGATAAACAAATAACGTAATACTTCACAGTGAAGGTTGATAAAAAATCATGATTGACAGTGATGGTTCGTGAAACCAGCCCGTGTACATGAAATTGACCTGAGGGAACTGTCATGTCACGTAAAGGTTTTGCCAGAAGTTTTCTCAGCTGCGAAACAGAAAATGCCAGTAAAAACGCTGTAAAAGTAGATTCACTGAGTGTAAAGGAATGGTACTATAATAACGATAGGTCGTCTTTTTATGCGATTGTTGCAAGCAGAAACTCAGGATGGAGCAAAGCATCCGTTGCCCACACAGGATTGCACAAAAGTTTATGAAGTTTTCACCGGCTCACGTGCTGCATTCAACTTCACTTTATTGCTTATGAGCGGGTTTTCGATTGCGTTGAGGCTGGTCCTATCGATTCTGTCGAATTGATTTGCGTGACGACTGCGTTGCAGATGCCTGTGCAGTTTTCTGTCTTAGTCAAATTTTTTTGCCTTTCATGTAGCCCTCAAATGTGCACTAATCTGCACCGTGAACTCTGTTTATCCTGATATGGAATAGGCCTTATAAATTACGTTTGCCTGTTAACAGTTAGTCACTCCGTGAGATTTTTGTATACAGTAGTCTATCATGAACTTTAACAATCACTGGCTAACTTGAATGTTGTTTTATCGCTTGAACAGGTTAAAGGTGATGAATGTTGCTTTGAAATATGTCTATGCCTGTGTTCGAAGCAATGCTTGGTGTCATTTCAGTCATCCGGCTGTTATTTTGTGAATACGTGATGGCAGTGTTTTTGTCTTAGGTGCAACAAGAAATCAGGGTATTTTATCAAATAAAATATTTGTTCTGCAGGTGCTTACGAGTAAATCCTAAAGGACTAGATGAAGAATCAAAAGATTACCTGTCTCTATATCTTCTGCTGGTATCGTGCCACAAAAGCGAAGTGCGCGCCAAGTTTAAATTTTCAATTCTAAACAGCAAGCGTGAAGAAACGAAGGCGATGGGTAAGTTTGTTTCGTCTGCTCTAAACGCGACTTGTGGTCGACAATGTCTGTATATATCTGCATATGACATCCGGTGAGTGGGCTGTATGATGTTCCAAAAATCAAACGGTGTATTTTAGTCGGAAAATATTGCTCCACGTCTGACGATATGTGTTGCTAATGCGTTTTTTTGTTTTCATCTGTTTTAGAGAGCCAGCGAGCGTACAGGTTCGTCCAAGGAAAGGATTGGGGATTTAAAAAATTCATCCGCCGTGATTTTCTCATGGACGAGGCAAATGGCCTACTTCCCGACGATAAGTTGACACTGTTTTGTGAAGTGAGTCACGCTTTCATTGAATTGTTACTTTTTCAGTAGTACAGGGTTGGGATGATCATTCCCATGACACAAGAAGGAATGAGAGGATGCACTTGTAAATCTCTCTCCTTCAGCCTCCCTGTAAAAGTGTGCGCCAAGTGCCTGGAAAAAAGATGCCGCAAAGTAACTGAACCAAAAAACTGGAGGATACCCAGTGCGGTTTTCGTCCCGAGCGAAGCACCACAGACCAAATTTTCGAGAAACCTTGGGCGTGTATCAAGGATATTTTAGAAGCACGCTTTATCGACCTTGAGAAAGTACCTCGCGAAAAGATTTGGAGAATCTGCCTGTTACTGGCCGTCCGGTCTTTGTATTGCTGCTCAGACGTATGTGTCCGTGTCGGTGCAGTTAAATCACAACCGTTCGCCGCGGGTGTTGGACTTTGACAATGGTGTGCGCTGCCACCACTCCTCTTCACGATCTACATGGATTGGATAGACGAGTCGACCAGGGTGTTACTGTTGAAAGCTGCAGGATCGATCATTTGCTTCTTGCGGATGATTAGGTACTGTTGGTATCTTCTGAACAGGGTCTTCAACATGCACTTGATCGGTTTTCAGCTGCATGCGACCAAGCGGTAATGAAAAAATAAAATAGCACTTAAACGACCGAGGTATTATGTCTCCCCGCAGAGCAACCTGCAAACTAACGGCATTACGCTGCAACAGGTCGAGCAGTTCAAGTGTTTGGGGATGATAGTGACAGAAGACGGAACAAGGAGGTTGGTTTACGGGTTAGTAAACCAAACGCACTTCAGTGTGAACTTTACCGCTGTGTTGTCACAAAACGGGAGCTTTCAAACACCGCAAAGGTGTCAGTTTATAAATGAGTCTTGTCAAGTACAAGGGGTAGAGATGGAATTTTTGCGTAGTTCATGGCACTTGGCGACAAAGCGCACAGAGCTGTGAATTTCTTAAAGCAATCAATGTGGAGCCACTTCTCCGAATAGAGAGATCTCAGCCGCGATGGTTCAGCCACTTGACCAGAATGCCCCAGGACAGATCGGCAAGGCAAGTCCTGGTGGTTACAATCACGGAAAAGTGACCCAGAGGTCGACCAAGGTCCATGTGGCGTGACTACATCTCCGACCTTGCTTGGTCCCGTCTTGGTGTGCAGCCAGCAGAACTATCGGAGATTCATGAAAACTGTGAGGTATTTCGAGTCCTAGTGCTGCTGCCTTCCTTCACTGACCCTCCCGAGAGGAAAAGTGGGTTTTGAAAATGCATGACACAGGCTTTTTGATTCGCGGACACTCGAAAACCTTCCAATTGGGAGGCACAAGGCGGACATTCTACCGCGGGACTAACCGCCACCCAACTTCTACGGTTTTTGTCTCAAACGGATTCAATGGACTTCATTGTGTTTCTGCTGTGTAGAAAGTTGTACGACTGTTGGCAACAGGTCGAACTTTATAAGTTGAGACGCAAACAGTCAGCTTTTCTGTTTGCTCTGAAAGAAAAGCTTTGGGACTTTTCTCAGTCTGAATATTGTATCTGTCTTTCGATCGCAAAGCGACCTCGTCAATCACCGAGTTACCGCTGACCCATGAACTTGTACATGCTCCTGTATGTTTATTTAAGTCACAATCCCATGACTCACGATAAACGTAGACTCGCAGATTGCGCCGACAAGCGAGCAAAATCAGCAATTGCGGTTTTGGTCGTTTCGTGATAGGATCAGGGTGAACAAGAGACGTTGCGTTGGACCTGACGTCATTTTCAATGCAAAGCAATTTTCAAAGCTTGTTCCAAGTTGCCAGCGCATTTGGTGAAATTGAATCCAACTATTTTTGGAATCAGTTGCGCCATATAAGGCGTCGGTAAATACCGACCGGCAAAAATGCAGCGCGACTGGATGATTGTAAGGCGTTCTTAGCGTTATTCTTATGTAATTCGGTCCTTAACAAGTAGGATTGTCACGCTATTGGTATGAACGAGAGCAACAAACAGCTGCTAGGGTCAATACGGTATCGCTGTCTGGGCACAACAAAATCACGGCAATGAATTGTTTTGATGATCCATTACGTAGCTTTAGTAAATTGCTTTGCCTTCTCGTGATGTTTTGACATTTGGCTCCAATAACATTGCGCTGCTGGCTTTAATACGTCGTTGACTTGTTGAAGAACTGGTGAGTTGCATTGCAGTTCGCAACATTCACCATCATCGCTTCTATTTACCTTTAGCCTACGTTCGTATGCAGATCCTTCAACCGCTTGTTCAAACATTACTCTCTCGAAGTGTGGCACCTCTGCACACTCGGGCGTTCTCCCCGTCTTCTTGCTTCGTCTCATCAACCGCGAGTTTTTCGTACGGGACATTTTGTAAAAATAAGTATTTTGTAAGCAGCTAACATGTCAAGTGTTTGTCTTTGTTTGCCATGTTTCTTCAAGCGCGTCGCATTGTTCAAACGTTAACTGTTTCTGCGCTGCTTCACCCAGCCACTTGCACCGCCCGGGATAAGAGGCAAATGATCGAAATGTCCCAGCGAAAAAAGAAGCCAAGATCATGGCGTGGTCCCTTGCTGAGACGATGTGCTTCGGTTTGGTTGCAATTAGTTGTGCGACGTGATGTTCTGCCGATTTACAGCGCAGCAGGCCCGTAGACACGGGCGAAACATTCAGGGGTTGTGCCCTCCCAAACTTTGTCTTTCCCAGAAAATTTTGTTTCAAACATAAAATTCCCCACTAAAATGTGTTTTGTCCCCCAAACCTTAAAACTGCGGGTCTGCAGCGCTGGTCTATATTTTACCGCACAATATTAAGCGGAGTTCTCAGTGTTCTGACAAAGCCACTTCTGCTCGCGCTCTTAGATATCGAAGTACGTCACACGCTTTCGACAATAATCATGCGAAGGTTCCCGTTGTTTTTGCAATCGTCGTTATTTTGCGAGCTCGGACTGCTAATCAGTCATAAAACCGTTAGCGGATCGACATCGGCCCTGCGTCTAGTGTCGACCGGAGAGAAGTATTAAATTCACCGACGTGGTACCTGATGAACATCATGACGCTGTGTTGCGGTGTTTCCGCAGTGCTGATGTTATTTTGCATCCATCCACCAATGTCTTCTCAACTGAAGTTCCGAGACTCGCGTGCCTTGCGAATAGTACATGATTAACTTGCGTGACACGCAAAGTTGTAAATGGCGTGTTATAGGGTTAGACTGCTGTTAATGCTGGCATTCGGTTCCATTAAACTCTGCGTGTTGGCTGTTTTCATCGGGTCTCTTTAAGTTTTCTTGTCTCATTTGTTCTCTACAAGTCGATATTTTGATCTGGTCAGGATTTGGTTCGTGGACTTGTCTACTCTTTTCATCGTGACGTACATTCCTCGCAAAACGGGCGCGATGACGCAGATCTTCTGCGTAATGCAGGATTTTTGTTTCGCTACCAAACTTGCAGCTGATTTTCAACTGCTGCAGATGCGCTGTCTCTTGCAGGCCCTCCGTCAAATCTTGAACGTCTCGTGTGACATAAGATTGTCGTTGATAAAAATAGTTCTGCGCGCTTTTGATGCGTGGGCAAGGCCTGCTGCTTGTACACGCGTCAAAGCAATCTGTCTTTGCT
>JGI24158J21664_10000784_pt1 | contig 32023 bp, 23 predicted proteins | sample Ectturendosymbi3_FD_21664 | JGI IMG/M metagenome (IMG submission 21664)
ATAAACAAACTTCACTTTGCAAAAACTGTATGATTTTATCTACTTTAGTTACTTCGCAATTACATTTTGAAATGTGTGCAGGACTTTATGGACACCCTGTACTTCAACATCAAGTCCTGCTTCACATTATTGCTTTTGAAGTTTCTATATGCATAATGGATTGAGATTTTACCTAAACAAGTACTGCAAGACCACGTTTCTGGCCTTACCACGCCTAGCCTATTTAATATTCAATCTTCCAGCAGTGGGCCAAACAAAAGTATCACACCAAAAGTCGCAATAAGTCTATGGTTATGTCAGAATTGCAACTAAACTTGCAAAATATATCAATTATCTGCCATTGTAGCATTAATATAATACCGATAAAGGAAAAAAACTGTGATACAAGAAAATTTAACTTAACGATAAATTTTGTCTTTTTGATCTAATAACTGTATAGTCGCTAATGGTATCTACGTGAAATTTGGTATGTGGACGTTTTATAAACTTCAAAAAAGGCTGGAAATTTATTATTTAACTGACGTTTGGTTGCCCTAGGGATAGCTGCAGGCTGCATTGCGGCGCACGTGTTTTGAAAAGATATCTCAAAATTGAACTCATCAAACACTCTTCTGACCATTTCAGTGGGTGCCTAAATATCAAAATGCTGCTGAGCAATGTTCATCACATCAGTATACTACACACTGGGAAACTGCTGAATGGAATGTAAGCTTGTTTCGGTCTGACGAGTCCTGTGTTCTTCGTGAAGTTTCAACTGATCATTTCGTGCTCAGAAAAATACACGGTGCATCCACTAAAATGTATCGTGGTATAGTTGAGATTTATTGCTTGGTTGTGAGTTTCAAATAGAAACGATCTTGCCTTTGTGAGCAAACTAAAGATTGCCATAGGCATTACACGGAACAAAGTTGTAACTACGTTTAAAGGTCAGAGCCTCGCAATATGGTAGGTTTTTCTCCCAATTGTATCGAATGTCTTCGTTCAACTTTGGTGGACCAAGAATGTGCTGATATGGCACAGGCAGCCTCTGCATCGCAATTAACCAGAAGTGGACAAACTACGGCCGGTGGGACAAATCCGGCACCCCTAGTAATTTCATCCGGCCCGCCAAATCTTTCAATATCGAGAAATACAGTAAGAAGAGAGGAAGCTTTTCGTAGGGGTTTCTCCCTTTGTTTATCAGTATAGCGTTTCACCACTGCAATGGACCAATCACAGATAGGATTGTTGTACCTCACGCTGCCCTCATAGACAGTGCGTTAGGTTGAAATAAGTTTCTCTAAAAACTAGTTTCGTCCTCGGTTCGGCAAAAACATGGGTTTCTGACCCCTTGTCTGAAAAGTTCGGCCACTACTGCACTAAACAAATGTCGTTTTGTGTGCGATCTTGCGCACTGTTCGCATACGTTTTGAGTTGTGTTTATCTCCTGCGTACGTTCGCGCTTGATTACAGGCGCAATGACTTCGTGGTCGCCAAACAACCGTATGGGCCGCAACGTTGTTCGCATTCGAATATTCACCTTTTTGTTGCTATGGTCTTTTCTTTGTTGCGTCACGTTCACGTGACCGATGCCGGCTGCGTCGCGATGACGAAGGCGAATGGCCATGGCAACGTAGGTAACTGCCAGTATCGTCAGCGGAAGCCAATAACTCAGGATCATGAAACAAACTTGGTATCTGCGCAGAAAGTAGCAGACAGTGAAATAGAAAAAGAATAATTAAGTGAATAAAAATACTTTCCCCAATAATTTTCCCTGCGCTTGGTGATGACCTAACATCGGTATTATACTAAAAACCGATCGTGACGTCGCTAATTGAAACTAAAAATCGAGTGTGACATCATCTGAAATCGATTGCGACGCCGCTGATTAAAACTTGGCAATGAAAGTTTGAGAAATCGCACAATGTCACCTTCACTTTTCCATACTGTAACATATGCAAGCTACCTCAACCCACGTACAGTGAATTACCAGTTTGTAGGTAAGATTTGCTAGCGCATGAAAGCTGTAGTCAGCATTGAACTCGTTAGTCAAATCCTGACACAAGACGAGAAGTTTTAAACTTAGTAATCCATCGCATCACAGGAAACGACATGCTGGATTTGCCTTTTTGAAGTGCTTGAAATTTAGTTTGAACAATGGCTAGCTGAATGTGTCATTCCAGTGACTTTGGGTCAAAAAAGGTTTTTATTTTAGCTACGCCTGGGCAATGTCGCATTACCACGCTCGCTTTTGTTTTGGTTAAAATACAGCAAAAATTTGTTTGCTTGAGAAAATCTAACTTCAGACGGACCCAAACATGATGCTATTACAGTTTTACTTTCATTACAGCTCGCTTTGGAACTGTTTTGTTCGTATGCAGATATTCAGAAAAAAAATTGCAGTATATTGAAATGATCTTGGTATTAACGGGAAATACCCCTTTGCAAATCATACGCTGGTTCATAAAACTTGCCAATTTATGCAGTGCAGTCGCACAACCCAGCTGCAAGAGTGAAGTTTCCTGGCGCTATCAAACCAACCGCTGCTGAGTTATTTTCGAACGTTAAATCCTTGATTTTTTTCGCTTCAACCCTTAATTGAAATTAAACGATCTTTTCCAGTGCAATAAACCGTTTTTTGCCATTGATCTATTCATGTTTTTTACCAGGTGCCAAATAATGATTTTTATAATGTTACTGGTGGTGAATTAAGGTGTATTTTTCTTATCTTAAAAATATTTCTGCTAACATTGAATCGGAACTTTCGTTTGAACAACATGTTTTGGTAAAATGTTTTAACTTAGTTTAAATAGTGTGTTCCTCATTTGAGATAGTTTGTTCTTTAGTTGAAACAGTTGAATACTGTAGGAAGGAGTTACTTTGAAAACTTTTTCTTGCAGTTGCTTTGAAAACTTTTGTGCAAGCGAAAGCACAAATTGTCTGAAAATTCAGAAAATCACTTGAAAATTTTGGGGATTTTTCAGCTAGGTAAATTCACCGGTGAAGAAATTTTTTCAAATTAAGAATATTGGCGCCGCATTTAAGTAGCAATGGAAGTGGCTATCTTTATAGAGCAGTTTCCACTCACATGAGACGACTCCTTCCCCAATATCCTTCGGGAAACTCTACGGAACAAACAACGCGAGGACCATCCGCGTTAACTGTAGCAAAGTGAGCTTGAGGAAACGCCACTCCCATAGATAAAATCCAGATACCGAAAATAATTATTCCTGCTGCAGAAAAAAAACACTTTTGTGCAACACTCCAGACGTTAAAACGACTTAGGCAAACTTCATTAACTCTTTTTAACTGGACTTAAAGTAGATGTCGATATAAAACATATTAACACCATACGTAAATGCAGTGAGACATTAGTTTCAGTTTTTAGTAAACGCACGAGTTCTGAATCAATGTGAGTTGATGTTAAACGTTTATTGCGGGTTATTTTCTGGAAAACATTTCAAAGAGAAAGACAAAAAGGTACATTTTTAATAAATAGCTGCAAAAGCAGAAGATGAGTGTTTCAGAAGAAAAGTGCAGTCAATAAAAACTAGGTTGATGAAAAAATGCAGACAAAAGTTGAGATGATTAAAATGAAAAACAAGAAAGAAAACTCATAGATTTTCTGAAAAACACTGCAGAGAAAGAAAAACGAAGAGCATTGAATAAACAAAATATTGCCTTTACGCCAATGTCATTTTTGTTCCCAGTAGCGAACATGATTTAAGAAAAAGTGAAGATGAAAACGTTTGTTGTTTTCCTTTTTCTGGTCCAAAATGATTTTTGTCAACTCTGGTCTCGCCACCAACCAATTTGACACAGCAATCAAAAGAACATCTTTCTGTGAAGGCTGTTATAAAGCAATATAATTATGAAAGCAATATTATAAAATTAGCATCCGCGTTTACGTGAAAACTACTGTCTGCATATGGCGTCAGAATGCAGAACAAAGCCGTACCTGTTCTGTGAGGTATCCTTTGCCGCAAAGGGTACATTATTACCATGAACCGGTCCAAGCTAATGACCGTAATGCACGATATGCTCGCGACCACGGCGGCGACGGGCAGAAAATTGATGAAGTGACAGAAAACAAGACCGAAATACCAGTTCCCGTTCACCGCAAACGTAAAGTTGAAAATGGTGTTGAAGACGATGACATTGCAGTCCTGCAGTGAGAGAAGACACAGAACCGTCGCCAGAAAGTTTTCGATAGAGGGGCTTTGCAGCTCTGCAGGGGGCTTTGCGTTTGTGCGGGGGGGCTTGACATTATGAAATTTACCAAAACTCCACTTATGTATAGTGTTTCACGTTTCATTTTGGGGGGACTTGGAGCTTTGTTTGGGGGGGACTAAGCCCACCAAAGCCCCCCGTGACGACGGGACTGAGAAGACAAGCTGGGCACTCGATAAAACGTCAACTGGAACAGTTTCAGTGAAACAGAAAGTCGAGCACCGGACGGCAAACGCACGAAACTAAACAATGAAACGGCTGCAAAGTTTTTCAAAGCACTTTGTTTTTGACCGTCGTCGAACGGCAAAAACCTCCTCACTTTGAACACAAAAAACAACCAGTGACTATGTTTGTTTCTCGCAATGATGATGTGTTTTATATGGTAAAGCAGCCTGTTGCAGTTTTTCAGCATCGTAAATCATGAATTATGCCATTAAGCTTATGCTTTTGTATTAACGCCACACATCTATCTCCGTGTTCTTTCAAGTATCTGTGTGTTGCTTGTTGCTACAATGTATGCTTGAATCTACTGCATTGCGTGTGGGAGTGAAGACGTTATAGAAATAAGACAATAATAATTTTAGCTGTGAGTGTCTATGGCACCGAAACTTTTTGCTAGTTTCAGTGTATATCTATTCTACATTAACGTTTAAGTTGCAGTCACACCTTTTTTTCAAGTACACCTAATTTGTTAAGAACAGCTAAGCACAGTTGAGAACGATCAATAACCTCGTTTTTATCTGACCGACTTGGTGAAGCCAAGCTCCAGGAAAAGCGGCTTATGAAGACAAAGTGACGTTATCCTTTAGATCATTCGGTTTCGGACGCGCTCATGAAATATGAAACGGTAGGAAGGTCACTGTTGACTGTTTACCGCGAGTATTTGCCTGGAAACAAATACTTCCCAGTGGCAAATTATGCTGGCGCGTCATGAAAGTGGTTTGTCTGCGTTTCTTATTCAATTGTAATGTTTTCCTTTATTCACAGAAGTATATTTTCACTGTGCAATCGCATATCAACCATGTATAACAGCACCGGGTGATATCACTGTATAGTTTCTTTTTTCCCGTCTCTGCTCTTTCCTTCTACGTTCATTTGCGCGCATTTTCCCGTGCGATCAGTTGTTGTCACCAAATACTTTCCTTATATGTCAGCAATGCGTCAATGATCCTCAACGGGTTTGCGTTTGACGTAAAAGTTACTGCGATTTTATCAGATTTCAATACAAAGGACTGCAACGCGTTTGCACAACGATTCAAACGCACAAAACGCTGCACGTGTACCCCGTTGAGCCTTTTTCAATTAAAAAAATTGCGACGTGCCGATGTTTAAAAAAAAGAAATTGCAACGTGCCCAAACGAGGCGATCGTACGACGTACATGCAAAATTATTGGTTTGCAGTAGTGGTGGTAACCTGTGGACTTCTACCTAATTGTGTGCCGTTCAGCAACTTTATTGGACCGCGCAACACTTTCTGCTGTGAGCCGCAATATGTACGAGCTACAGGCCTGCGCAGGTAACGTGAGTAAAAACAAAGGCTACTATAACAACTATGAAACATTGATTACTTGATCTTAACAAAGCGTTGTTTTTGCCAATTTTCGCTTTACGACAAAAACATACCGTTGCTATGCAACAGGTAACTAAATACGCCATATGTTTGAAATTGGGCCTTCAAAAATAAGCACGGGTCTTCAAATACGATTAAAAGGGTGGATTGGGTCATCATAACGAAAGTTTGCCGATCATTGGTTTTCAGCTATTTGTACAGCAATCTTTGGACGTTTTGTGTCTTTAAGTGTAATCAACTTTTGATGAACGGTTTTGAATTTTCAAGCACAATCAAGTGCTACAATGCTTCCGAATGTCAAGTCAACTACGCTGCGTCGGCATATGAAATCAAACACAACCAAATAGATCCATTTGACACGAACTATTGTTTTATCCAGTAAGCCATTTTCGGCAGGTTAAAATGTCAAACGTTTGAGAAAAATTTGTTTAAAATCCTGCAGAATCTATCACAAATATCGGCAAATTGAATTTTTCATCAATGCTACAAAGAAAGCTGCACCAATGCACTTTCCACGTTTCGACGTTCTTGCTTTGGGAATGGGAAATTACTCAAAAGTGGGAGAAGGCGTTGAAAAACGTGGCACATGTTGCGAATCGCTTTCTTCAAACCTAAGAAACCATCGGCGTAAATCATAAATTGAAAACGGTGGGAACGTCGCTCAAAAAAGTTGGAGCAAATCCTAAAATGAAAAATGACAACATGAAATGGTGCTTTTAGCCAGCGAATTTTTGAAACATGTTTATTAATTGAATTACTTATCAAGATATCATCACAGTAACTTATATATTTGTTTGAACTGTCAGTTTTGTAAGAAAACTCGCTTTACCTTTGATTTTATCACAAAAATTTTTCATCAGAGGATACGGACCTTAAATGTTGATAACCTATCAGTTTGTTTTAACTTTCAATAATATCAAAACATTTTTTACAGATCTGAATATTGTCAAAAGCATCATGTTTCAAAGCGTCGTTAGTAAAACTTGCTGTGCCCAAATGTGCTGTAATGTGCTCCGATATTGGGAACAATTCGAACAAGGTTCCTTACCAAACAACGTTTTTGGTGCCCTTCGTCATGGAAACAACCATTTTTTGCCACTTTTTTCTACGAACAAGCAACGATCTAGTGTCAACAAAGAAGCTAAACCAACGGCTTTATGAAGGAAGACATGCGTTGCTCCGCTTGATTTTTATATAACAAAATTTCCCTGTGGAAAGTTTTGCAAAAGTGTCAACATAAGTGGTAATTTTTTAACGCCACTGCAAACAAAACTAAAAGAGAGTCGCTCCTCTAAGATTAAGGGTGAGGCGTTCCCTTTCTTAACCAGTGTGAACAATACTCGCTCTCATGCAGAAAAATCTTCATGGCCTTGCAGGTTTAAATGAAAAAGGTACTCTGACTAGGTTTTTTAAACAAAGCGCGATGTAATCGCAGAAGCAGAGAGTGAAACAACGCATAGACGGTGGGAACTGCCGAAAAGCATCACTGTTCGTTTAAAAATCATCAGGAATAACAAGTGTGTTACTCAAAATGGAAGTAAAGACAAAAGTCTTTTAAAGAGCATTAGCTGCTTATAAACGTGCTTTAACATGCTTGGTTCCACTTCTGTGATTGTATCTCCTCGAACATGTAAGTATATGAGCACGAGTTTGAAGATTTTTTAGTTTCTTTGCACCAATATACATCATTTAGAGCCTCAAAGGAGCAAAAATCGATTACGTTCAATTGACGAAAATCCACTGCCTGGCTACAAATCAACATGACTCACTGCCAGCGCCGTGCTGGCCAAAAATATGTTCGTCACGGTTCGCATTTTCTTCACCGATGCTACAATCCAGCAAATGCCTAAGTTCCCGCACAAGCCGACCAACGTCATCAAGCCATAAACAGTAGACCACAGCACAATGCCGGTCGTCGTCTGTAAAACATAAAAATTTTGTGCTTTTGGAGCATAATGCACTGACTGCTGACAGGGTTGATAGTTTAAGCAAGATAAATTGCAAAACAACTGAAATCGCACCTTGCATTTTTTATTGCGCGTCCGCGTCAATGGAAGCAAATGATTTTCTCACGAACTTTCCAGCAAATAGTTTGTAAGGGCATCATGCATGCGAACTTAAAGGAGATTTTCAAATGAAACTCTTAAGAATTGACAACACATTTTCTGATCCACGGTCGGCACGGTATAACTTTTCTCGAAAGTTTCAAAACGTCCTGAAAACGTTACTAGTAAGTTTTAATTGACTACACGGTCGAAATGGTACGCGTTTTGCCATAATTTTGAAGTCGGCGTAAGTGAAGCATGGAGCTTTGCACATCACTTAATGTGTGGCTTTATTGAACTGTGGTTCATAGGTACAAGCGTTGGTGATATTTATTTAACTGAACCGATTTCCTTTCAGAAGTTTCTTATTCATTTTGCTGCCACAACTGCTTAAATATTATCAGTAAGTTTTGCGCGAATATTGACTGGCAATATCGTGGACCGCCTATGCAACGCTATGACTGATTCTCCACGGCACAGAACCTGTTTGAAGCTATGATGCCGTTTCTTGCAAGCCTTGAATTAACCGAATAGCCATTAGCCAAAACAAGGCATTCTCGTCAATATGTTTAAATTTACTTGTTTCATCGCAGTTGTTTCCTCATCAGTCCTCGATTTACAAAATCACCTTGTAGCCAAACCGTTCTTTGGCCGAGCGAAACATTTAAGTCTTAAATATAAAGAAAAAGAGTTTCCTGTGGATAGAGCCTTGCCTTTTCAGGTCATTTAAAAAAGCTTGGTAAACGATTTTCACAGACTCGAGGTTCTTTTATGCTGCTGCACAGTTGTTAAGGTTTTCTTCTAACAAAGCACGATTTCTAGTGACTCTTAAACAAGAATGAGCTAAAGGTCATTTCGATCATAAGGTGCCTGGCATTGAATTTCAGTGACATAAATAAATATCGGTGATGGTCAAAATACGTGAAATTTGTTTTGACAAATTTCGCGTACTGAGGTTAAAACAAGGCCTCGAAGTTCCAAAAATCTGTTAACAAGCTTTCGAAAATATCTTGAGAGTGCGGGTAACAAGTTGACGTGCTAGCTACGTAAAATCAATGCTTTTCGAAATTGAAGTGTTCCTTGGGGCATTACACAACCGCTTTGACGAGACGAACATCAATAGAATCTGCTCAACGTAAGTGCAGTGCTGCCTTCGATGGACTAGTCTAATCAAAATGTCTCTTCAGTTCACAGTAGTTCACAATGCACAAACGCAAGTGTGTAGGTCAACATACCTATCCTTAATATATCCTAAATATTTCTGAAGAATGTAATTCCAAATAGGAATTTTTCTGGTAACGGTAAATATCAGTTGTCAACGTCTGACCAGATATTATGAATTTCGACTTCTAACTAAGACGGAAAACATAACTTTTATATGTTCTCATTTTGTTGAAAATATTAACCTGAATCCCCAAAATTGGACACCGTTTTGCTTTCAAAACACGCATCAATAAGAGCAGTTTTCGCATGATTCTCTACTGTGTTTAATTGTACTGCAGAATTTTAATCAAAAATTAAAAATGTCATTGAAGAACAAGCTCCAGCGAAGGAGCAAGTCAGTGGCGCTGAAAAAAATTTATTAAATTTCTTGTGGCTCGTTGTTGTTTCATTGTAGACAGTTTTAAATTTTTTTCTCACTTTACTTTTTATTAGTATGCCACACTGACCTTTAGTGTTTCTTTCTTTGTTCTTTTCATTGCGTTTCTGTGACTAATGGTTTGAGCCATAAAATCCATAAGTACACTAAACCTTACCTTACCTGAATTACAGTAATTTATTAGCAGTTTTTAAATGTGTAGATATTTTGCTTACTTAATGGTCGCTTTTCAAATCAACTTGCTTTGCCGTCAAAAGAAGATGGTACTGATTCAGAGTTAGAATTTGTAAAACATGTTTAAATGTTTCTCGTTCTCGTTGGTTTTTGATATGATGTGGCAGCTAAAGCACTGCGCTTGTCATTGTCATATTCCCAAATGAACTTGCATTTTGTTTGCATGTAACAATTATTACGCAGTGCCTTTGCATCAATAAAACAATTCCTATCAAAGAAAAGCAAAGCAAAGCACTGATTGACCAATTGCACGATTCATCGAATCACTGAAAAAATAACCCAAACTCAAAACGTCCGAAAATGATTTGCAATCGACAATATTTAATGGAAAATTGATTTGAAAACACACACTGTGTGTCACACAGCAGTATCGCTTTTATTACATTTTTTTTATCTTATTTTTGTTTTCACGTTTTTATTACATTTTTTTCATGATAACACGATAGGTTTTGACATTGCTCAGATTGCTTCGATTCGACGAACAAGAGAAACATCTGGGAATTTAGAAAGATGCAAATATGCTGCATCAAATTTTAAAAAGGTCATATTTTCTTTTGAATTTGTAAGAGTCACGTCATTTAAAATATTTTCATTTCACACAGCAACTTTACAGTTTAAATTCTTCTCTGAAAAAGATTCTGTCTTTTGTATCAATCAACTAATAAATTTGTTTGTCCCGGAAAAGTGCTTTTGTTGGGCGGTTTTTGGTTGATAACCAATTCCTGATTTGAAGTTTGGTTTTTAAACATACAGGTCTTAACTGTCTCACACTGCCGTTACTTTGGATAACATGACAGCATTTTTGAACAGTAGATTGCATTCCTTTCCTGATATTAGCCCCAGCATTGTTTGGATTAAAAAGCAGCTACTATTAAATTTTGCCAAGTTCGTTGAGTCACTGCAAATGCACTCAAGTCGACGAACCACTCTTTAGTTAGAATAATTTCGAAAACTTTGTGTAACGCAAGAAAATCGAAAATCGATTGGCTAGTGCTTTACATTACCCACATTTTTCTCAAAAAAATCGTTCAGTCAAGACAGGCTCTGACATTTTTTTGGCCAGTGAGGGATGTGACGGCGACCAGCGACCATGCCCGCACCCACAAGTACTCGTATGTATGAGAGTCATTAACTCAGAATCAAGAGATATTTGAATGCAAAAACTAAGATTTTTCAAATTTTGAAAACTTCATCCAACTTTTATTTGCCTAGTGTTTTGTATGGATGTACCTTCCCCATATCTCCAAAATGTTGTCTATGTACTTTAAGATTAAAATTCATCGATCATAGAAATTCTCGCCTCGCGAGCTAAGTATTTCTCATGAAAATATAATTTTTGCAGTTGTAACAAACAAGTTTTGTACAACTTGTTTCACTTACCTGCTGATAAGGATTCTCAACGATTTCTTGAGTCGTGGCGCTGTTCGCTGCTGTTGTGTAGAACGATTGGGTTTGAGTTGTAAGATTCAAGCATCGTGACCCAATCCAAACCTAGTAAGGACATAGAGCAAAACTAGACTGCAGTGATTCAGCATTAGCTGCAGCACTCTGAAGTCAAACAAAAATTTGTTAACCACGTCAACATGATCTAAAATGACATATCAATGCAGAACAACAGAACTCTGTAAGATATGTGTAGATGGTGGACGATGACAAGGAGAATTTCCTTTTTGTGAACAACTAATTGTAACAAAAAAACTTTTGCTGAAGCTTTGTTGGTTTATGCTCAATTTTCATTACAATGTTTCATCACAGATTTCTCGTATCGTTGCCTGAAATGTTGTGTGTTAAAAACGAATTGTGTTTACTGCATACTTACCAGGATTTTTTAGTATAATAACCACGCGCCAAAAACGCGTAGTTGGGTAAAGATCACCATGTAGCTCGTGACATTAGAACAGCATGCTGGTGACATCGTTGCCAAAGATTTTCTAGCTTTTGCTTTGTGGAATTATGTCATCAGATATAAAGTGCGATTTTAGATTCAAAAAATGAATTAGCCCCTTTCATCCTTCATATGTTTCCATCTCAGATTTTGAACATCAAGTTAGCAAATGCTGTTACATTGTAATAACCCCAATTGTGCAAATGACCGAACTGTTAATCCTGGTTTTCAACTACGACATCTAATTTTTGATCTTCGAAATAGATAAACGTAGCCTGTACGTTTCCTGCAAGTATCAATCTTTATTGCTTTAGGGAAACTTTAAGTAACGTTTGTTGCATCTGCAGCCTAAAATATTATTTTATGCTTATGGCATGATTGCAATTATACCGAAATTGTACATTCGCTGGTTAAAAGATCTAATACAGTAAAAACTTCACAAAAATGTCCTGTCAGCTTATAGCTGGTAAACGAATAGATATAGGATTTTATGCTTATTGAGTCTAGTAAATAGCTCCAATTCATTATATAAGAAGAATTTCTGACTGAAGTTGTTTACAACCGTTAAAAGTACACAAAGTATTAAAAGTTCACTTCAATGAAAAATGCACAAAATATTAAAAGTTCATTTGAATGAAAAGTACACAATGTATTAAAAATTCACTTGAATGAAGAGTACACAAAGTATTAAAAGTTCACTTGAATGAAAAGTACACAAAGTATTAAAAGTTCAGTTGAATGAGGCAAATACTTGGTAAAATTGGCAAAATCAAAAATTTCCGAGAAAATGTTGGTATTGAAAACTCAAAACAAATCAAGCTTTATCACCTTGCTGGCATTGAACAGAATTCCATCTGTCGAGTTGGCAAGTCTTAACATCTCATCAACGGTGCTGCTTGAAGTCACGTTTATGCAGGAGTGCTGTGATCTGTGGGTGGCTGCTCAACAACACCAGTCAAAGACAGTAACTTTGCTGTAAGACCTTTAACACAAGAATGTGAAGTACTTTTGCAGTGAGTCCCCGAACCAATGATCTGATATCACTTTACTTTAGAAAAAACACTTGAAATCTCAAAGGCCATAAATGCAGCACCGTGGTAAATGGATTACGGCTTTGTTGAAAAGTGAAGTGGTTCTGTTCACGCTTAAAGTAAAGGTTTAGGTAAAGGCAAAAGAATGGATGCCCACGTATGGGCACTACGATGCCACACATAGGGTCCTCCGGATGCAAACATGTACACGCACATTAACTGAACTTCAATCTGATGCAAGTATACCTCTCATTAACAGTGAAAAGTTCCCTAAAGGTTTATCGTATACGGATCTGATTTGTAACAGGGTGTTTCATTGGTACCCAAGTACCTACGGACAAGAGGCATGGTAACTTTGCCGCAGACGTTAAAATCTCAACGGAAACGCGTCGGATGGCTCCACACTTTTAGACAAAGCTGCAATCAATTGAACCTCTTTCTCACTTCCCCCAATGGCTAATGTTCCGTCGTTGTTCAGTGTTTCAAGTCTGCGTTCAACATAAAAATCGATGGTCTGCTCAGATATGCCAATGCGAATTAGTCAAGAAACCGTAAAGTGACTTAATGTGCCGCTCCAACCATCCTTGAAAGACGAACTCTGAATATCAGAGACTAAGAGAGCAAACGAAACTTTTTGAAAGTTTAAAATTTGTTTTCTTCTTATGCAACACTGTTTCGGACTGCTCCTCTCATGCTCATAACTGCAACGTGTACAATACGAAAGAATAAGCACAATATACTGTATCTGCCTCGGGTTCTACATGCAGCACTTTTCTAAAGTTTTTGTGGGTAAATAGAATTTCAGGCAGGAGTTTCACTTCAATTCATACCTGATGTGCTGTCGCATTTGCTTCCCTCATAACTTTTATCCTCTTTTGATGCTATTCTATCGGTATACCTGATAACCTTTTTATAATCCTTCGCACACTGCCTTGGAAACCTTCCAAGAACGTTCTGGAACCAGCAGCTGCTTTTATGCAATTTTCATCTACGACAGACCATCTGGAAATTGGGCAGCAATTAAAGAAGCTTTATGTGCATTTTAAAGGTCACCTCCCGGCTCGAAGACAGCGATACGGTAGCGTTTGCCTGTCAAGAGCCCACCACTGAACTTTGCTTCCACGCGAGCAATTGGCTACCTGCACAGAAAAACGGCACATTGATCGGCACCAACGTTGCGTACTCTGCCATTCGCAATGTCTCTTGCAGGAACCGTTTTGCCGAACAATGGTATAGGAGGGCGCACCTAGGCGTGCAAAGGACATTTGCAGGTTTCGCGGTAATAGGTTCTCCAAAAATTATTGAGAATTTCCAAGTGGCGCTTGTTTCCCAAGATGAAGGAAACCTACTTTGTCACACCGATAGATACCATGGAAAATGCGTAAAGCATTCTGCCAATGATTTGAGAGACGCTATAAACGATATAATGAATTTGTGAGGATGTGAAGTGAAACGCTGTAAACGCAGTAGCAACATTTTCACTTTACTTTGTTTGTAAATTACGCAGACCTGATGGAATCCTAGGGAATAAAAAAGAGCTAGGTTATTCCTGCATAGTGCTCTTTCACCATCAAAAATTTATTGGCCGAAAAGTCATTAAGCAATGGGCATGTAAATTACCTTCTCATAAAGACAAAGTAATTACAGTCTTGAAGCTATTGTGCTTTTGTGGTTTCAATAATTCAGTGCGATTAATTTAGTCGCTAGAAAGGTTAGAATATTCAGAAAAACTTCTTTGATGCAAACACTGTTTTTTGTAAAACCCAAACACAAATAACTAGTCAACTACAGGTCTTGTATCTAAACATGATTGTAGAAAACAAATTCATTATGTTAAAACTTGTCAAATTTATTTTTTGCGATCAGACTTTTTTCTTTTTTTTGGAGTCGATGCATTTCGTTATTTTACCCGGAAAAGGAGCCGAAATTTCGATATTTTTATTCACGGAATATGAGTTTTAACAAAAATTCACTGACTCCAGCAGCGCTGCTCAAGAACTCAAGTCAAAAAATCGACTATCCAGCGACGTCTGGTTATGTCGTCAAATAAAATTGCAATGCTTCGCTTCCATACACTTCGTGATTAAAAGTGAAGCCCTTGCCCGAGCAAAGGTCACCACTGTGCGTCATGCATCATTACGAATGTGATGCAGACTAGAGATATCGCGGACACATTATTTTCGTTGGCAAACCGCACTGCTAAAAACGTTTTTGTCCGTATGCTGCACCGCGCTGCACACCAGAATATTTCATACCCGCTCAAACATATTCATGCAGTAAACATATTTCCTGTTCGATCTCGTGTCGATGAAAATTCATGATTACGTTTAACTTTATATTTAAATGTCAGGGCTGGTTTTGGTAAAATGACTCCAAGCAAAACACCTAACTGTAATGTAAATATAAGTAAAAATACTTTTCCTTGATTTTAACCCCAACTCTTTAATTCTAACCTCTATCAAGAAAACAACACGGTCGATTCCACAAGAGAGCGAAATTTCCCTTTGTAATGGTGCGTATAACAGCTACATAATAAAAAACGAAAAGTTTCTTGCGTACTTCCTGTGCATTCTCAATTCTTGTGTAGTTTAGCAAGATTCAAACTGTCAACCCTGGGTGTCCGCCATCCCAGCCGCATACCTTCTGATTGACTGCTATTCGACGGGACATTNGTATTTTTGCAGTTGTGAACTCTCTGTCTTAGGAGACCGCTGATAATAATTTATGTTCATTACAGAGACACATTGCAGACTACAACAACGAGCAAAGAGAGTGCGTGTTGAATAATATGCACAGAGACGCCGGAGAATGGAGGTATGGCCAGGGCATTTCCCCCTCTGCCCTTTCAAAATAGGGGCAACGGGCGGAGGTGCCTTTTCATCATAAGTGCTGGAACAGGCAAATTTTCGGGGTGCGAAGGATTTAGCCCGAATTTCTCCAAACTTGCCCGAAAAGATTTGTGCAACTTTTACCTACAAATTTTCTCCCAAAAAGATCATATAGACCTCTTTTTGGTGTAACCTCTAAAAAAATGTTTCATATCATTTTATGCAAACCTTGGGCGCATTTTTTGAAGTCAAACCACGTGGGGTGCTATTTTTACCAGAAATTTCAGGGCTTTTGCCCAGATTTTCAGAAAATCAAAACTGTTGGAGGTGCGCTTGCACCCCCTGCACCCCCACCCCCAACACCACTGCTTTTCATAACAGTATCACAGGTAATTTCGTGGTTTATCAAGATCGACTTGAAACAAATTTATTGAAGCTATTCCGGCACCCAGAAAATTCAGAATGATTTTCTATCATTTCTGTTATTATTGTTGAGGTCAACATTGTTAATGAACAGAAACAAACATAAGTTTCCATTGCCCAAAAACTGATTGCTTCCCTTTCCCTGCAGAACCGTCGCCAAAAAGTGTTCAGAAGGTGGACTTTACGTCTGTTCAGGGGGGTCTTCACATTCTGAAATTTGATGAAAACTGCACCGATTTATAGTGCTCCATAACTTAATTGAATGGGTCGTGGAATTTTGTTTGGGGGGCTAAGCCCCCGAAAACCTCCCCGTGGCAACGGCACTGCTTCCCTACCGCTGTTCCGGCGTCCCTGAATATGCATGTTATGTCAACAAACTTTGCCAAAACGTTGGTTTGCAAATATGAATATGACGCCATAGTGTGACGTCACAAACAGCGTATATCCAGCAACANTGAACACCAACGCCACTGCTCAATACTAAAATTTGGTAGGGGTGCATGCAATCAAGCAGTAGCCCCGGGCATCACCAAACCCTTCAACACAACTGTAGGTTCCCCATCCCTGTTAAATAAACAGGTTATCTGGCCTCCCATCGTCAGTTCTCACACAGGCTTGGACATTTGTGAAAAAAAGTTCGATGCCTCCTCTGCAGTAATCATGTCCACGAAAGTTCTAATTACAACCTTCTTGTAAACGGATTATTTGCAGACAATAATTATCACCTCAGAGCGATACTGCCAAATCGATCAGGAAGTGAGGCACACACCTTCCCAAGTTTTAGGCAACCGCATTTAGGCCCCTCACTAAAACCACGTTGCTGTTTTGAACATAGTCCTGATGTTCAACCTTTTGTTCGATAAGAATCGGTTTGCAATATGCCAATGCTTCGCTAGTTCCGAACCGCACTTCACGTTACTGCTTACGTATAGAAACCAATTGATGTGCACAGAATATGGAGCTAACAAAACTAAAATAAAGTAGCCACAGATTTCGCACTAAAATTACTTCCGCTTCGGTTGCAATTAAACCCTCAAAGGAAGTAAGAAAAGAAACTAGAAAGAGATTTGTATCTGTCCGGATCTAATTGCTACACTGCAGAAATCTTATTGAGGATGTGCAAAAATTTTTTGGGTTTAACCTTTATGCCTTATCCTCCAGTCAAACTCTACAAAGTCAGTAACGTCACCAATGAAAAAAATCACGAAAACTTATCCATGATTATTCATCTAACAGTGTCTGGTGCCACTGAGTGGCGATTTTCAGTCAGTCTGTTCATTCACTGTTAAACGTGGCTTAAAATGCTCAGTAAGGAAGTCGATACAACAAACAACCAAAGCTAGTAAAGGAGTAATGGGAAAGCATCGTGCAGTTCTTACACAGTAACACCTGAAGGAGCTCATTCGAAGGACGTAATTATCAGTCAATTTTCACACTCACTTCATACAACCCAGCTCAAAACATCACCACGTAACATTTATGTTTGTTCGATCTTCAACGTGTGCGTGAAAATGCAAGTTTCTAGCATGTTTTCGTGTGTTGCGACTCCAGAATATTTACCGTATACGGCTCTAATGTGAAGCAGGTTTGACCACTCATGCTGTAGGTCTGGTTACTTCAATCCGACGCTGTACTATCTCAAGCTAACGGTAATGACAATGAGTGCTTTACTACTTTAATTCTAACCATTTTTACAAAGGTAACCAGTCCCGTCGACACGGAGAGCTTTCGTGGCCTAAAACCCCCAAACAAATCTTCAAGTCCCCCCAAATTGAAATATGAAACACTAAAAATCAGTGGAGTTTTTATCAATCCGTATTCTGTTCTGTCCTGAATCCTAATTTATGGACAGAGCGGTACTTGAGGCTGTAACCTAGCATAACATCGCCTCATCATTTCGGATACGTTTGTGAGAGGTAATAAACGTATCTGAGGCTTGAGAGCAAAGATTTAGCATTCATTGGTTGAAGTGTTGAACGTAAAGTTAGCCTATGCGACAAGTTGTATAGGGCCAGGAGTCTGACTTCCTCTTGATCAACGTATTTTGTGCAGTCACTGTCATAGGTGCAGGAGCAGTCCATGTTTTAGGGGTGCAAATGATATTTTGCCCGATTATCACCAAATTTTCCCGAAAAACTTTTTTTGCCACAAACGTTTCTCTACAAATTTTCTGTAGCTGTTGGTAAATTCTATTTTGTCTACCATGTTGCCATAGACTTGAAAATAGAAAATTTGGTACTTGAAGCTTGGTTCTTCACAACCCAACTGAAAAAAGGTATTCTAGGCTGTGCAAGAACATTGTCAGGAGCCTGTTGGCTCAGTACTCTAAGCTTCACAGTTCTGAGATTTGACGTTCCATTCACATTCCAACTGTTGCTGTCAGCAAAAAAACTCACACCTAGCTGAGGACATACATGCCACATAATGTATGGCAAAATGTGTTCAATTTTAAACACCGTCCTTAAACTTAAAAACACATTTCTGCTGTACTTGCCTGGCACGGTGAAGCAATTAGGTATATGATTTTATGGAGCGACATAATGCCGGTATTACCTTAATACCTCTAGAAGAGCTTAGAGCCGGAACGCTAATGGAAACATTCTATAATGGACTCTATTAATATGAAGTAGGTGCCCTGCAGCATACTCGATTCCCACAGTGTGCAATTAACAAAGAACGAAAGTGAAACGCCTTTTTTGCCCAAACTTTCAAGGCAGTCGGTTACTCATCGACTACCTCATACTAAAACACGAAGTTAGTAGAATCAGTTTGTTCAATTTATATATATCTAATGTGTTTTCTATGACATAATTACGTTTTATTTATGCACTCACTATTTTAAATATATAATTTCATTAGTGTTGTTAAAAAATTTTAAAACTCCTTTGCCCAAATTTTTTGAGATTTTGCCCAAATTTTTGACAAATCAAAACTTTGGGGGTGCGGTTTTACTCCCTGCACACACGGTTCCTACACCACTTGTCATAGGTGTGAAAAAATGCATTAGGGCTNGCACACATTCTCGAATTTTGAAGTTTGAAGAGCATTAAACAAGATACCTTCAGTGCTTACGAGCAAAATTACACATNTGCGCAGCCTGCTGTTCAGACAGCAAGATGGAGTTCATAGTGAAGTTAGAAGAGTTTATTTAGCAATTACTACTAAGGTTTCCCGACAGAGTAGTGCAGTTAGTGGATTACGGATGTTAACTATGTTGTGTCCACGTTGGCTTTGGTCTATACTCGCCAATGTTTATAGCCTGTTTCAGATACAAAATGTTATTAATCTGAACATGTGCCATGCACCAGGAGATGAACAAGTCTAGACATCAGAAAGGCTTATGCATGCGTGTTCCGGCAGTAAAACAACAATGCGAATGCTTTTTAGAAAAATTCACTTCATGGTTAAGCTTATTAATTTGGGTCAATGAAAGAACAAGTTCACCACAGTGCACTGNTTTGACCGGCCTCAGGTTTGTGAACGATAGGTTTGATTCATGGTTTCTTAAATTTTCGTTAAACTTTGCGTTTCATCACNACATCTCTAATAATCGCCTTCANTTAAATGACAATAATTAAGACCCAATTTTCTTACGTTCTTTCAAACATTTTTTGTTACAATCTGCGAGCCTACTATCGATATTTGTGGGAAGACATTTTATATATGATTTTATATTTAATTTACCCTCAGTGTGAATCTAAAGCCAATGCTGTGTTGTAAATTCCATGTAAATTTTCAGAATGTCAACACCCCTTGCACAGAGTAATGCCCCCCCTATTGAAAGCTTTCTCGCGATGTTTACGACGGTAAGTTGGCCCAGACCTTTGCAGCCAGTGAAGGCTGTGCTCCAAGGTCAAACTCATAAGATATTATCCGCAACGCCTTGACCACTCGGTAACTTCTGGTTTGTTACTCAGCCAATGATGGGTTTAATGGGAGGCGAGCGAGGCACTTGCCTCGGTCCAGCCCCTTTGAAGGAACCCCTTCGAGGCGTTTTGCGCGTAAATTGTACTCATGTTTGGCTAAAAACGTATTATCTACTCATATAATATTCTCAGAAGCAGATCATAAGTAAGTACTCTGCTTTCAAAGCGGGTACCAACAGCAACTGTAATGTGCAAGTACTCTGCTTTCAAAGGGCCCCCAACAGCAACTCTAATGCGCAGGTATGCTACTCTGCTTTCAAAAGGACCCCCAACAGCCACTGTAATGCGTTAGTACTCTGCGTTTGAAGTTACCCCAAGAGCAATTGCAATGCGTAGTACTCTACTTTCAAAAGGTCCCTTAACAGCAACCGTAAATATGTATGTGCTTTGCTTTCAAAGGGGCCCCCAGTAGCAACCGTAATGTGTAAGTACTCAATCTGCTTTCCAAGGGGCCTCCAGCAGCAACTGCAAGCTTGTAGCCTACTTGCTGGGGTAGCAATGTTTGAAAAAAGGTGTATGATGAATTATTTGCTCCTTGCGCATTTTTCAAACAACTTGTGTCAGTGCAAGACGAGGGCGGCTTTGACTCATCTAGCCTCAAAGCTTTACAAAACAAGGCTCAGTTTGGATGCTTTTGTATGTATGTCATGTTCTTGGGTGTAATGAAAAGGATGAAATTTAGAACAAATCTAATATTTCGAATCTGCTTGTTGGTTGCCTGTGGTTTCATGAAGTCCCTTAAGGACATGACTGTGAACAAATTCAGTAAGCCAACCTTTTTTCAGGTGGCGAGAGTGTTTCAAACTTTGTAGTTAATTGACGGTGAATGCAGAGAAACGGGGACCAAAATTAAAGAGGTGGGAGGCGATGCCAACTTGCTATTGCCTAACTTTTATGTGTTACTAGCTTTGCCTTACCAGCTTTCAGAGAATTGAAGTTGTGTGTCATGGAAACCCTTTTGCATTTTCTGTTATGTCAGTCGAGGCCGTAGTATCAGGAACGTATTCTTGGGTGGCCCCCATATTCCCGTCCTAGGCTTGATCAAAAGGTCTTATCACGTTTGGGTTAGCATCATGACGTCGTCAGAGGGCCCCCCATTTACTTAAGAAATACTTCGCGCATTCCTGACTATAATTCAAGGAACTTTGCACTTCAAAAATAAAACGTTACTGAGCCACCAGTCGACCTCGACAGCTATTCATTACAAAATGCGATGTAGGTTTTACGTATGTTTGAACTCCTAGCGGGTCGTGAATCACTCAGAAACTGCGAAAGACACAAAAATGCCTCTCCCTTGTCTTCTAAAAGATGAGTCTCCTAAGTACCGTGACATTCAGAGACACAAATGAACCAATAGACGCATAAAACAAATGCAATCTTCTACCTTTTCGCCAACAGCGAAGGAGAAATATCTTTCAGCTGCAAAGTTCGAATTAATTCTATATAAAGAAAATTGATTGGATTAAATTCTTAACCCCGCCTGGAAAATAGTTGAAAGGCACGCTAAGCCTGTAGAGAGCAAATACGTGTTACTGAATACATGAGAAATATACAAGAAAAAAAATTTGTATAAAAAAAATAATTTATATAAAAATGTATATAGAAATATACAAGAAAAGCAATTGTATAAAAAAAATAATTTATATAGAAATTGTATATAACAAATATGCAAGAAAAAAATTGTATAAAAAAAATGATTTATATAAAAATTGTATATAAGAAATATACAAGAAAAAAATTGTACAAAAAAAAGTTTATGAAAAATTTTATATTAGAAATATACACGAAAAAATCAAAAGAAAAAACTTCGACATTTGGCGAGAGACGAAAGTTGATTCCAAAAATCATCACGACACGTTTGCCTTAAAAGAAACGTAAGAAACAAACATATATTTTGCTTTAAACAATTGCCTGTACTATTTGACGTTTTGTAGAGTTGGTCTCAAAAATTGGAAGTTTTGTGTTCACCCCCTCGTCATTTAATATCTTTTCATGGAGCTGTTGAGATGGATGGAGGAATTAAGAATCAAATTAGAGTTTACCGAAGCTTTCTCAAGATATAACAGTTGTTACACTTATATTTTTGTTTTGAAGTCATGAGGTAAATTTCCCTGCAGGGGAACGTAGTCCCGGAAGCTCCACCGTAGCAACGGTGTGGTTGCGCTTCCACTGTCTAGGGGTGTCAAACTTATTTTACTGCAAGGGGCCCAGCTCAGAAACTGAGTAATCTCAAGTGGGCCGTGCCAGCAAAACCATGGGATGAGGACCAATGAATAACAACNACATCAATTTCTTTTTTTGGATTTAGTGCAAAAAAGTACATTCCGAAACCCTTCGCAATTGAAATGTTTAATACATTAGTTTCAACGTGCACCTGAAACTTAACATATTTCCTCTTTTACTATCAGATGTTCAATCCTGTGTAGCAGCCAATTTTAAAATGTCAGAATGTCAAATTTTAGAATGTCAACTGTCATACAAAGAGCCCTTGTGTGTGAACCTTGAGCGCAAATTGATTTTATTGATGTTCATTACAGAGAAAGCTTTTTCAAAAAGGCATGTAGATCGAAACATGCACACAACGATTGAAGAAAGGGTTGTCAATTTGGGGAACTTTGGCAAGAGATGTTGACAATATGTGTGCAAGCCCAGTGAAACAAACTTTTTGTTCAAATCTGTATCACACTGCAAGTCAATTATTGCAAGTTGGTTGTCGGCGTGCAGACCAGAGGCGTAAGTGGCGAGCTAAAACTATGAAACTACCTCAAGCTCATCAAAAAACAAGGAACCGTTGCTTAAACGCCGATAGTAATCCTGTAATCTTGTGTTTGTATCGATTCGTACCAACATCAGCTGCGTTTGCACGGACATCTTTCAGACAAGGAAAATGAGCAGGGTCACCTACTGCCAGCTGTGTCACAAACTGAGATTCAATCTGAACGCCCGTACGCTGCCACAATACTGTGCGACAATTTTTGCGGCCTTGCCCGCAGTTTTCTCAGATTATTCAAGTGCTCCTGTAACATTCACCATAAACGCTAAAACCTGCAGTCATTCTGATGACTGAAATTCTAACCGTGGTTTCCCCGAGCCCGTAGCCAAGGGGAAAATTCGGGGATAGTGCTCCCGAAATTTTTTGGGTTCTTCCAAATTTTGTTGTGCCCAGAAAACTTTTTTTTTAATATACAATAAAAACAAAAATCTTCCCTCTCTAAATATGTATTCCCCCAAACCTTAAAACCTGGTTACAGGCCTGGTTTGCCCTTTTGGTTCATGATCTGTCCAAATTCTCGTAGATTAAAGAAACTCTTCAGCACAGCACCTCGACTTAACCACCTCAGCTCGGTGTGGCAAAGCAAGCTATAGGTTATGCCTGCATTCATTAGAAGGCTGTCAAATTGACGGTGATTCATATGTCACCACTAGCACGGATGAAATGAACAGTTCGAACTTCGGACAACCACTTACATGACGTGATCCATTTTTAATGACTTGCAACAGAACAGTGAAATGACCAAAATTTACGTCTCCTATTTGCAGTCCGTACTTTCTCTTTGAATTTTGTCACAACATCAGGTTTGTCGCCAGTCATTGATCGAACACAACTTGTAGTTACGCTGACAGCGATTCAGACCCTTGCCAGCGCTCCAACGACAGAATTAAAATTTTCAGTCGCTGTTGTGCTGCCAGTTCCGACAGCATCTCAGCGATGGACGAATTCTCGTCAACGACACGAATGAAACTGGTCAGTTGCGCAACATCTGCAATGTCCGTGTTATCGCATCAATTGCAAGCAAAAATGCAACACACGTTATACAGTTTTATTGTAACAAACGTTTTCACACCAGGCACACATGCTACCTATTGGCTTCCGTAAATAAGTACGAAAAAAAGCATTATTCTTGAAAAACCCTGCGCTCGGCATCTTTTTACTTCCTTTTCGACAAACACATTTTCAGCGGATTCGTCCAGTTGCTGAATTTACGAAACTGTTCAAGAATGGTAAACCTGAAAACATTTCTCACGAGCAATTTTTGTACAAGTTGACAGTATAGACGAAGGTGTACACGACACTTATCCCAACGTAAAGACGGCTCTGCAATCCCAGTGCTCATGATCAGCAACTGCAGCGGAGAAAGATCTTTCAGCAAGCTGAAATTTATCAAATCCAGGCGGCGAACAAAGATGACGCAAGAACGACTGAATTATCTGACACTAATGAGCATTGAACATGACATCCTGCGACAAAATAACTTCGACGATGTCATCAATGATTTTGCCAACGCCAAAGCTCGTCTCCTATGGTCGATACGTGGTTCTGTCTGAGTGTGTGTGTGTAATTTAAGCCACCTTGTCAGTTCAAGGTCTAAAACGTATTCACATGGAACAAGGGGCCTTCACGCAACAAAATCCAGCACAAATCGTAACGTCATGATAACAGAGGTTGATAAAACAAAAAAACTGCAAGAGCTTAGCAAAATAGGCGATAACGTCCCCTAGACAAGAAGAAAAAAGCGTGCGCAGATGAGAATAAAGTTGGGGCAAATTTGAAGTGACAATTTCAATTCTGTTCGCAATTTTTACAATTTTCGGAGTCATCTCAAGGGCCGGAGAAAGCCTGCAGCGGGTCTGATGTTTGGCCCCCCTGGTCTAAACGAATGCGTTGAGTACAAGCAATCTGCATGCTTCTGGGCAGCAATAAATGCCTTTATTTAACCGTTTTATACGCGTACTTCAAATAATTAATGCTTCATTTTCTCCATATGTGTAACGCTTCTTTTTGGTCAGCGATTGCAGCAGTTGCTAGAGCGTCATTTCAAGATTGCTTTTTTTGTTTTTTCCAACATCGTCCCAACTGACCCCCACCTTGCAATGAATTATGATTAAGAGTCTTTGTGTTCCTTTTTTCTTGAATAATCCCTGTGACACGGACCATTGGCCTGAGCCAAAAACACAAGTAAAATAAATTAATTAACTAATTAATGATGATTAGACTAGTTCCGCAAGTGACTGAAAGTGTGAGTTGGTAATTAACCGATCGTATTTCGTCATCATCACGAGATTCTGTTGAATTTTTTTCTCACAGCTCCTGCTGGTCAACCAGCATAGCAGCTAAAGATGGGCACAAGTTTAAAGTGTCTGAAGAGTTACACGAGCACATTTTACTGCGAGCACAAAGGGACCAAACGGAACACGGTTCTTGAGTGATGCCACACTTTTGAGAAAAACTTGCAGCTTTTCCAATGCTTTGTGACAATGGAAGAAGGGATAAGCTGGAGACGCCATAAAGGTTTGGTGAACAATAGCAAAGTTTGAGCATCCGCAGGCCAAACAAATGCGTTTAGGGGGATTTCCCTTTCAAGCTGACTACAGTAATTTCAACTATTCCGCCTGTTTTCAGAAAACATTTGGTACGTTTTGCCTAAGTGGGTTGCTAACTTTGTCATTGGGAGATATGAATTAGAAAGGCCAACGTTTACATCAACCAACCGCCCCTGTGTAACAAAAGCTGTAGTAGAAGCAAAAAAAATTCCCTAGCATTTGTTCGAAATTATCTCAATTTTTAGTTATTTAAAAAAAACATCACCGTAGTGTCAACCACCAAACTACGTTAAAGCTCAGTAAATTTAGGAAAACTTAACCGGCAAACCTTAAAACATGTCAAATGCAATTTTTAATACATCCAACATCAAATGGCACATAGGCTGCAAGTATGGGGAATGCAGACGAACCAATTAGATTTGATAAGTGAACATGCTCTCCTGCGTAAGTAACAGTTTTAATGCACCCAAAAAACTTTATAACACATAAAACCTTTTAATTGTAACAAAATAATTAGCGTCCTTTTATGCCTCAAAAAGTATAAACAACCTGCTCCATCAAATGTTTTTCTGAATGGTGTACGTGTACCGTGTTGTTAAATGCCTCACTGAAGTATGATGATGATATTCAGAGACAAGTGAAATCGATATACTGTGCAGCGAACAAGTTCCGAAGCACATTCGATCAGTGCTCTCCTACAGGAAAAACACTTTCATATCCATTGCGTGTCAATATATGCTTTGCCAATTGCCAATTGTGGAACAAATACACACAGACTAGTGCCAAGCACTTACGCGCATACAACAATGCCTACCGAATTATGCATTACATGCCCAGAATTGTAAGCGTTAGCCGGCTTAGCCCACACCAAGTTAATAATTGCGTCAGGACCTTTGATGCCTTGTTGAGAAACAATTTCTATCTTTTTTAACAGCTGTGAATGTTCATATAACCTCTTTATCCGATTGCTTCAAATGTATGATGCTTTTCACAAATCTTCATTTTTCCTCAACTATTTTAACGCTCCTGTACGATGGCGACCAACTGAAGTAGTTGTTGATGCGTTGTTTCGATGTACTCGTCTCATCACTGTTGCTTTTGCATAGCAACGAAAACCTTCCGTGTGTTGCGTGGCGCCTCAGGATTTGTAGATTTTCTTATGATTCCCATATAACCTCCAACATGTAGATGTGTGCAAAGTGTGCAAGCGAAACATACAAAAAGTAAGATGTATACCGAGTAAACACTAACCGTCAAATTCTGCTTTAAATTCAGTGAAAACAATTCGCTGTCAGCCTCATGTTAAATGCATTGCAAATTTGAAACCTTGATCAAAACAATTCACGTACCTCTGTGTGCCAATGAGCACACCCCCATCCGATTTATTTTTTGCTGTTTTTCTGTTAGCTGTTCACTTCGAAATTTGATGTTAGAATGCCTTCATTTCTCTCCCATTGCCAGATCTCTGTACCATGATGAGTGAATGACGTTATAGTTGGGGCGTTGTGTTTTGCTCCTCTCAGTGTTGATCGTGTGCTGACACCTATTGTGTAACGCGCTGTGACTAACCATTTTGCGCTCTTGTGTTATTCAATTGTACTTGTGACATGGACCACGAATCTGCGGTAAATAAACAATAATAAAAATATAATAGTAATAAAAAGTATTCCTTGCGAGCATTTGCGCACTTAGCCATGCGCACGTGTGGCGCCGCCCGACATTTACAAGTGGGAGTTACAAGCGCCGTCTGTGGCGCATGCACGGTGGTTTATGCAAAAATTTCTGTCTACAAACTTTGAATAAGAGGTGAGACCCGACTGCATTCTAGATTATTTTCCTCCGCAAGAGCACATACTTCCGATAATTATAAAACTTCGCATAAAAAAGCTTCTCGCCGCGCCTCCTCCCTGAATTTTAATCTATGATTTGCTGTTATGTGATGCCTGGACACGGGCGTCGGAAGGATTCCAGGGTGGACCAAAAGTGGTCAAATCTCATTTTATCTATTCGAAACTAAGAAAAACACCTTTTGTTGCTAAAACGTTAACAGGAAAACGTAAAATCTCGAAATCCAAGGGGGGCTTTCCCCTTGCCCCCTTTCCGACAGTTGTGCCTGGACTATCTATGGCGACTAGAGCTGCTTCGTGCCACTTTTTTCTTACACAATTTCGTTACAATAACAAGATCAAGCACAATTATTCATCATCTGCCCAATTTTCAGCGAACTTCTGTCTATACACAGCGTTTAATCAGGCCTGTTGCAAACAACGGCAATAATCACGGGCGGCCGCAGAAATTTCCAGGGGTGGCAACGCCGACTTCTGCTTATCTTTTTCAGGTCGCTGACGTTGCAGTTCAAATGGACTTTCACAAAACCCTTTCTGCACCGAAAAGAAAATCCCCCATGAAATGCTTGCAACATTCCCTATGAGATGCTTGCATCATCCCCCGTGAAATGCATCATACCCCATGATATGCTTGCATCATCCCCCATGAAAGCACGGCATCATTCCCATACCTTTTGAAATCGTACTCAGGTAGAGGGGTATACGAGTCTGCCAAAAGGGTGTACTTTATGTCAACCATTACCGTTTTTGCTGAATTGGTGTATAATCAAAAATTGTTATCATTATGAACTGCAGAAAAACTGAGTCTGAATTGGACTTGAACTATTCACAACTACGTTTATGGTGCTCTCAATAGTGTGTGCAGGTTGGACGTCACTTCTCCATCCTTTGTTTGAAATATTTGCTACACTTCAGCTATCAGAAAGACTTTTTCTTTTCATAAACTGTCCAACATCCATTTTTTTCAAACGCTTTCTACAAATAAGTCATAATTTATTTTAAGAATACTCAACGGCAAGAACAACATTAACGGTGAAAAATAAAGTCAGACACTCCCGCGGAACTGTTTCAAGAAATGAGAAATAAACCTGTATGTTAACACGTCTATCGCGCAATTTACTAAAGTTAGAAAACCACACTTAAAATTTTTGAGGAGATGGATTATGAAAACTCGCAGGAGAAAATTTAGGTTTGCACTCTGCAAGATCCTCACTCAGAAGTCATAAAGCGTTAATGATTGGGACGTTTTTCCACAAACCTGCATAGACGTTTTCTAACAAGATACGTAGCTTCAAACTGTGTAGCCTGCATAAGCATATAAGCTGTAAACTCAGGCAAATTGGTCACATTCACAGTCTTACAATAACAATGGATTTTTCAAACTTGTGGAAGCATTGCTACAGATTCGCTCGTGCCTCTTTACACACAGTATAAAACTACGCGGCTTACCGCTACCAGCAGTCACTGTCTCGCTGCATTACCTACCAAGATGTCTACGTTCAACTGTGAACTGTCACATGCGGCAAAACTTCAAGCAGGGTTGCCAACCTGTCTTCACCAAAAAAAGCCAGACCTAGTACCAAAAAAACAGATAGCAGTCATGAAATATGCACATACAAAATATACCTAACCAAACACAAAATATAAATTAAAACTTGTCAGAAGCATCCATGTAATACAATTTCAATCTTCAGAAGCATTTTCTTTCCCCGTGATTACACTGACGTACATTTGTTTCTTATTAAGTACACCGAGCATTTTTCAGCGCAACAGTAAAATCTTTGCAATACTCTTTGCACTGTTGCAACCTCTCCGGTGGCGTTGCGTTGATTGCGTGTATCACCACGAACGAGATGTGAGTGAAGAAGCTTTGCGCACATGCCGCTCGGGATTACCGACCGCCTCAGCACCTGCGTGGTCATAGACTCGCTTTCGGTGCCCGAGTTCCGTCCAGGTGCCCGTGCGTTTCAGTCAATGGTTTTCAACATGAGGTCGCGACCCAGTGGGATCGTGAACCAGTTTTGGAGCGGTCGCGAGAAGATAATTTATGTAGACAGTTGCATTACATTTGCTTTATTCGAGTTTTAGTTGGTGGTCGTTGGGTTATAGTGAGCTGCTGAAATGGGTCACGGTACAAAAATGTTTGAAAACCATTGGTTCAATCAGGGCTGTGGAGCCGGAATCAAAAAAATTTTTGATGGTGGAGCCGGAGCCGGAACTATGGAAGCTGAAATTTGGGTTCCGTTTCCACAGACATATTTTGTGGGGTAAGCGAGTTGTACCATTATTACAATGGTTTTTAGTTTTCGATAGACCAAATCCTTCTGAAGCCGGAGCCTGAACCAAAAAATTTAGATGCTTGTAACGGGAGCCTGAAATTTGAGTTCCGGCTCAACAGCCCTGGTTTAAATCGATTTATAATAGACTTGAGTGAAGGCATAAAAGCAATGGAAGGTGGTCAGGGTGGGTTACGAAACACAGACGCCCTCGAAAACGTTATTATAATATATATACAGTACAATACATATACAGTTTTAAAATATATAACACCGAAACGAGTTTTCGCGGATATTTTATGAAAATCCTGTCAGTGCTCTACCCTCGAAAAATACTCCGAACCTTCACGCCGGTGAATGGCACAAGATTTTGATCACGTTGCTGGGCAGTACAAATAAGAAAAACATAGACGTGAGTTGCAAACGTGTAAAACTGGGCCGAGTCCTGATAATTACACGTGTTTCAGTGAATCCAATTCATCAAAGAAGAATAAGGAAAGTCGAACAAAAATACTGAAAACTTAAGACCACCACTGCATTTCGCGGAAAAGTCCGAAAATTATCATTAGATACATGGAAGAACAAGGTCATGAAACAGTTTAATCGACGTTCTTTATCCTTTTTTAGCATGATCGGAACTTGCATAATCGTCTCCTCTAGCCCGGTTTTCGCAACGTGATTACTGCACGCGAAATGTATTTTAATTAGTCGATAGTCCCGCGGATAACGAATGACCTTCGATGAAGTGCCTATAAATCCATAGTTAAGGTCGTAGCCAAGTTTACCATATCTCGATGAAGCTCACGATATTGATTTCATCGATTCTTTTCTTATGCATCAAATATTTGACAGGAGAATTGAAGTTCTTGCTTAAATTGATCACAAAAACTTACCATTGCAGTAGGAATTTAAGAGAACCTGTGCAAGAAATAGGCAGCTAACTTGATAGCATCAGCATATTACTTTAAACACAACTTTTCTGGTGCATTTTTAGACTGTCGGGTATACCGCCGCAGTAGGATGTTGAATCTGTGACGGGTGCGATTGTCAGTGGAACGAGCACCATTCAATATTTCTCGCGTTATACCCGAGTGCTGTGGCGTTATTGCAGACCATCGGCAACACGCTTGGCCACTATGGTGTCTTGTGATGCACCAAATCGTCATTGTTTTTAGAAATACTGTTTTTTATGACTGAAACAACCGACAATGCTTCACCCTGAAATTTGTTTAAAGTCATGTTGAGGTTCGGTGTCAAAAAGACAGTATTTCTAGCCGCCGCAACTGCTAGACAGCTGGCTATCAGAGGTGGCCGGAGTGACATTTCAAACTCCGGATCCGCTCCTGTTATAAAAATTTTTATTACGGATCTGGGTCAGAATTTTTTCAAATTTGAGAATCCGACACTGTTCAGGCTCCGGCAACCATCGATGCAACCAAAATTCAGCAATGTTTGCACTAATGTCATTTATAGACCACGCAGACTCCTGCTACTATAGGTGTAGGAGCAGGCAAATTTTTGGGGGTGCGAAGGAATTTTGCCCGGATTCTCACAAACGTGCCCGAAAAATACTTCAAATTAAGTGACCTCCAAAACAAAGTTCTTAATTCGGGCGCCATGTGATCTCCAAAAAAAGCTTTTCATGTCAATTTGGGCGCCATTATTTTCAAATCAAAGCATTTTGGGCGCCATTTTTGCTCAGATTTTCAGGGAGCTTTAGAAGGTTCTCAGAGATTTTGCCCGGATTTTAGAAGATTTTGCCCGAATTTTATAGGATTTGGCCAGGATTTTCATCAAATCAAAACATTTGGGGGTGCGGTTGCGTACCTTGCATTCCCGCCTCCTAAACCAGTGCCTACTAATGCCGAAAATGAAAAGTGACTCCGGATTAGGGTCCGTTTTTTTACAAATATTTGACTCCGGCTCCGGATCCAGGTCGGAAAAAATACGACTCCGGCACTCTGGATCCGTGGCCACCGCTGGTGGCTACACGCATTCCATTCTAGCCATGGATGGCGGAACCTTTCTCAAAGTGGGGGGGCACAAGTGCACGTCAAAAAACTATAGAAACGTTTTGCGGTTTTAATTGGAAACTTTGACGTCACAAGAATTGAAATATGCCGTCATTATCTATGCACTATATCACTTTTTTTTTTAAGGAAAATGTTAGGTACCCGGTATGGACTTGTAGGGACCCGATTTCTCTGATTTTAGGAACCCAATTTTCTCTGATTCTGGGGACCCGATGATAATTTTCGCCGATTCTGGGGACCCGATTTTCAATTCTAGGGACACGAATCGAGTCCCTAAAACGCCTCAAAAAAACCTGCACTATATGAAGGTATAAATTACATTATTTTAAACAAATTTGCACCACTATGAAAACGTATCGATGAACCATCTGAAATTCAAATAGATTGTTACAGGTTCAGCCTAGGTTGACAGCGTCACTCGGGCTCACCATACGGTTATTCTGACTGACTAACACCTTTCGACGCTTGCGTCACTCAAATTTCCATTTGCTTTCATTCTGGCTGGTATTATCGGTGCTATGTGACGTTAGGTACGAAACAATAAATGAGAAGTTCTCATGGTAACATCTCCATTGATGAGTAACGTACGTCAAAGAGCAATGATAAGGTCAGTAAGCCCTCTGAGTACCAGGCTCCAGGCCCGTAACCAGGTGGGGCGCAGGGGGGCGAAGACCTCGAGAAAATATTTCGCCCCCCCTGGAAAAATGTGTTGGATATAGTTTGAAAATATTGGACATAGTTCAAAAAATTTGGGCCCCTCTCAGAAAACTCTTCGCCCCTCCTGGTGTCCCAAG
>JGI24158J21664_10000785_pt1 | contig 32017 bp, 24 predicted proteins | sample Ectturendosymbi3_FD_21664 | JGI IMG/M metagenome (IMG submission 21664)
TCCGGAGAGGGTTTGAACACCTCTCTAGCTGCAGCAGCTAGCGAGTTATAACAAAACAAACTCGAGCCAATTAATTGGCTCCGGTGGTCGTTAAAGGGATCGTGAAATGACAAGAGTAATGGAATGGCTAGCTGCAAACAAACTCTCACTAAAGATTTCCAAAACAAAATATATGCTGATTACAGACAAACATATAAGCACAGAATCCTTCGTAATAAATGTAAACAGCAATAGTACTGAAAGAACTTTGACTTACAAGTACCTTGGTGTAATTGTAGATGAAAAACTGACTTGGGAAGAGCATTTTAAACAGTTGTGTTGTACTATATCCAAATATGTTGGTGTAATGTACAAAGTTAAACATTATGTTGTTAATAACCAAGCATTACGTATGTTCTATCACAGCTTAATAAACTCTCGAGCACAGTGGGACTATTGCCTGGGAAGAGAAGCTTCATGTCATGTACAGCCAATATCTGTTGTTTTAAACCGCGCCATGGAGATGCTTAAACACAAATAAACTTTTGACTAACAAAGTTACTACCCATTTATAAAACGCAAAAATTTCTCCAACTAAACGATATATACAATCTTGAAGTGAGCAAATTCATGTACAGATATATTAACTCTCAGCTACCTGCTACGTTTAACAACTATTCTCAACTCGTTACAGATGTTCATCGAACTCAGGTGCTAAAATGATAAAAAATAGTGAATAGAAATCTGGTCAAGAATCCTTCAGAAATAAAGAATTAAACGTGTTCGGCACTTTTTTCGGCAGAGTATAAGAAATATGTATTACTCAGCTACTAGAAACATACTTTGTGTTCTTATTAATTGGTGTACATAAACCAAGTGGATTGATTTAATTACTTAACGCTGTTACAGTGGAAACTGTCAAATAATGAAGTATCTCCGTTTATACATTGCATCGTTTGTTTTTTGTTGCGTTCACAAAATTGATGGCATCAAACCAAGTAGTGGGATGCCTTTAGCCTATAGATGTAAAGCAAACTATGTGCCTACTGAACTGTGAATTTTCGTTCCCACTTCCCATACGTACGTTGACAGCGAATTCTTTTCCGCAATGCATGATTGTACGCCTAGTTTTCAACCTGCCTAAATTCCGTGACACCATTACAGTGCTGCACCAGTTTATAACTTTTGAGGCAATTCCTCTCTAGCATTCGCGAATATTTTTAAATGTGTGAAAACAGTAAATGTATAATGTGACAACTTTAAACCAGTTTCTTCTGATGGCTTGACCTTGCCTACAACGCATTTTACTTCAATAATCCATGTAACCGCATTGAACATATTACATTTATAATCAGAACAAAAGACTTTTACTTACTGTTATACACTGTTCCCTTTACACTCTAAGCAGCTTCGTCCTTGAGGGTCTGCAGCCTAAATAATTCCTGGCCCTTCGCAGCCTTCCACTCCCTCAGAAAATTTATAAATCGATGTACTTGGAAGCCATCGCAGTACTACATTACAATAATCGTGATGGCGTCATTCATGCATGTGTCTTATAATCTTTGTATTTCATCAAAGTCAATGTATTAGCGGCATCAAACGTATACTCTCTACTACCGTCACGAATATATCCTCGTCTTCTTTTATGTATTTGTGTATTCCTTGTTACTGCGATTCATGCTTAAAATCTAGCGCCTTGAGTGTGGGAATGAAGACGTTACACAATACACAATCAAGTTATGGGAAACTCTTTGGGCTGTGGCGACCAAGGAAATTGCAACATGGGAATAGGTCCACAAGAAGCATTTTACGGATGCGCTGACGTTGTAATCAGGACTGGTGCGACCTTTCCTCCTCCAGACTGGGTACAACGGAACACGTGCAGTGAATAAAATAATTAATCGTTGAATCTTCACCCATGAAATTGTTATGTGGAGTTTATCTTTAAAAATGCATCTCCGAGTGTTTTCTGACGCGCACTAGAGCTAATGTTTGGGTAGTTTTTTCTACTAAGTATCCCAATACAACAGCAAAACATAGTTTGAATTAATACCCATCCAGTTTTATTTCCTTGAGTTTCGTTCATTGCACATAACTTTCGCTTTGACTTATGTATGCACGGCCGCATAAATATTCATCGACGACCGCATGTGGGCGCACGACCGCAGGTTGTGCACCCCTGAGTTAAACAGATAATGCAGAAAAATTTTAACTGTTTTCAGAGGTTTTTGAAGATATACGAAGCGTTCAGTTCTTTTAACGTTTTGTATCGGCTTAAATTCCTTCAAGGTTTGGCATCACTGGCTATACCTGTGCAATGCGCGAGCCGTATGTAGACAAATAAAGCACCTGGCCTAAAAACAGTGCTACTTTTTGGCTAGGTGCCTCCATAAATTAGAAGCGTTTACAAACAGACGTGTTTCAATCAAGTCAGAGGGTAAAAAAATGAAATTCACGAGATTGAGTGTCAAGTTTAGTTTATGTTTGTACTTGGCAAGTTTTTTTCAAATATCGTGGATTAAATACGATGTTCAAGAATAAAGTACCTGCCACAACCACTAGCACAGCTTTCCCAACATAACCAGTCTATTCGTCCCAAGCACCTCGCCGACAACTACCAGCAATCCGTCTCCACCTGAAAAACATCCTGCCAGGTTTGCAAATTAAGAGACATGTGAGGTTTGTATTGAAACAAGCTTGTTACCTGTTTCATCATAGAATTTTAGAGTTAGAAAGTGAAGCAAAAAAAACTTCTTAAGATTTACTGCTTCACACACAATTCTTCTTTATGAAGGATTGGAGATTCACTGAAACATGAAAGAGGGTAATACTGTATCTATTTTGCGTGTGTGCAAAGTTGTAAAGACAAGCTGAAATTGTTGAATCATTGTTGAACCACGAAAGACATCGACTTGCTTATTTTAAAACTTGCACTAAGAAGCACAAGAAACTGACATAAATTGTTATTACGTAATAGACAATATCAAAAGTGACTATATCCAAGTTTGAATCCATGCAGCTTGGCGTCAAAACGTGAAAACAAACAAAACATGTTATGGAATCTTTCGTCACCAACAGCTAGAAGACTGTTTTTACTCAAATTTAAACAAAACTGTTAAAATATCTTTGGTTTGACTGGCTGCAAAAATCATCCAAGATATTTGCATAGCTTTCGGCTTTGTTCTCCTTTACTACCTCTTATCAATACAAGCACAAAGCGCTAATGATAAAGAAATTCGAATTCATTCAGTTTTGATTCACAGGGTAAGAGCCCTGTGAAACAAAACTGAATAAAGCCCTTACAAGTGGGACCACGGGCGTCCGCAGAAATTTTATCAGGGGGACAACGTCGACATATTGCTTATACTTTTCAGGCTGCTGACGTTGCAATGCAAATGGACGTTCACAAAACGCTTTACCCTTTTCACACCACAAAAATGCCTCATGTTACGGCTACAGTCCCAAAATTACACTTCATTAGCCGCAATGCTTGTTTTTCACTCATGCTTCTTTTTATATCGTATAAAACAACGTGGATTACTGCAGTGCTTTGCAACCCTTTTCAGTTTCGTTCACCCCTGCCATCGATTGCTTCGTTCCCATTCATCCTGTCGTGAATGCATGGCCAATGTGGCAATAATCATAGTGGAGTAGAATTGCTCTTTATAGCGTCACTTCAAGAGACCGAAGAAAATCGTTATAACATAGGCGAACTGTCGTCATAGCGAACGACAGTAAATCGTTGTTGTCAACAATGTCATACTTTTTCCATAACGAGATACTGTTTCTTTTGGTCGACAATTTCCGCACTGCTACACCGCAACTATCGATCAAACTGACTACAGTCGCAACCAGTGTTGCCAACTGGTGTGTATGTACCAAATTTACATATGAAAAATTCTTACTTCTCTCTTCTTTCTGCTGTAAGTAGACTATACCTCAACTGCATTGGCCTTTATTGCAAGCCGGTGTCCCCTTGTACCTTACAAGCACTAAATGCAGTGAGGAGCACTAAAGATCAAATTGCAAATAAAAGGGTTTCGGCCTGTGCTTTTGATTCCTAACCACATACATTTTATAAACTAACAACAATCGTGAAAGGGTATCACGGCATTGAATATGAACGGTGCTCATTTTCTGATTTTCGAGGATTTCTTCTTGCAATTTCTTTGGTACATTTCAAGGATGATTGTAGATTCCCGTGACACGTGAACCCATGAAATGCATTCAGAGGTGTCCGTTTCCAACAGACATCTGCAAGTCAGCAATCCACATCGTTTCAGTACTTTGTTTTATGACTGGTTTTGTCCAGGCCCTCGGTTAAGCCTTTCATAGCTCTCGTCTCTTATTGACAACAAACGGCTTGCGTCTGTTGTCCTTGTGCGACAACTAACGGGAGTGCATGCAAATATTACCTCGATTTCTGGCCAACCTCACCATTTGGAGGTACAGAAACATTTTTTACGAAAAATGTGTTTGAGAAAATTTAGCCTCCTGACGAAATACCGTTGCGAATTTGTTTTGACCTAATAAACTGTTGTTGGGTAGGCCTCTTTGTTGGCTAGGTAGCACTAGTCCTAACGCAGTGCAAACCTATATAACCGTTGAACGCGAGCAGCACAGCTGTTACGGATATAAGGCAAAAGGGATGTCGAAGCAACATTGATAAAGAGCGATTTAAGGGGAAATAGTGGATTTTACAAGGCGGCGGCCAAAAGGGTTTTTCCAGGAGAGCCAAAAGTGGTGAAATTTCATTTTACCAACTAGAAACTAAAAGAAGCACATTTTTCTCCTAAAAAGTTAATACGAAAATACCAAATTTCAAAATCCAGGTGACCAAGGCCCCTCTGCCCCCCTTACGATGCCCATGGCTAAAACGTAGGTTTATGGGATTTAATTGGCATCACGCCAGCGATGAATGGATGGGAAGATTTTTCAACAACGCCAATAACATTTAACTGGTGAAATCGTCTCTGCACTGTGTAGTTACATCACGTACCTATTTGCTAAACAATCGCTTTTGACAACTTGCAAAGGCTTGAACGCGTGCGACACTTGTATGGTGTCTACTAGCGTGGAGCGTGCAGCGTAACAACATCCACCCCACAACATAAACTTCCCGTGCGGTTGCTCAGCAAACTCAGATGTGGAGTTTGACAAATACTCAACGCCAGCAGCCCGCTCGCTTAAATGGACACGTATACCGTTGATGCCTAGCTGTCACGCTTTCTTGTTACCAACTTACACATTTCTGCATAAGAATTAAGCGTTTAATGATAGAGATTTGCAAAATATGTTGCAAGGACCCTTTTTGCCCATAATATCTAATGTGCATATGAAAGCAGCCATGGTTATTGCAGAACACAACATAGAAGCTGGAATCAAAACGATTCCCTAATGGTTCTAAGAATCAAATTAGTGTAATCATGACATTGCAGGAACCATTGACGAGAATTTAAATTTGCGTGACTGCGGTACTTTCGAAATTCACTTCTACAGTTTTAACAGAATTTTTTAATTTTTTGTTACGTAATTTTATTTATAAAATAATTTTTGTCAATGCCAAGGATTGTGCTGCACGACTATTCAGTTATTTTCGAAACACATGCAATTGGCTTATTTTCACAGGTGTCAGTATCAAAGGCACGAAGGGAAATCGATATTTCGGTTGTTTTGCAATCTTGCCCTAGAAATGTGATGGTCGAGCCATGTCTGTTAAAAAGGCAAAGAAGAAAATATTGGCCAAAATATTTAGAAAATAAAATAAAGCTAAACGAAGTTTTTCATTTGTTTTGAACAAAGATGATCACCTAAAATATGTTATCAATTTGTTAACTATGCCCAAAGATATTGAAACCTGAAAAAAATAAATATCATATCAGGGTTTTTTTAGGGTATGTTAGGGAACCGATTCGGGTCTCTAGAATTGAAATTCGGATCCCTAGAATCAGAGAAAATCGGGTCCCTACAGGTCCGTACCAGGTTCCTAACATTTTCCCTAAAAATACCCTGATCATATGTTTGTGCCCAGTAGGGGTATAACATATAAGAAGGCTGAAAGAAACTTTTTACAATGAAGTTTACTAAATGATATGGCTCTATTTTTACCAATTTTTGCCAACTGTTCGCAAAACGTGTAGTTTCCGAGGGCGATTGCATTTCTTTCGACAGCTTTGACCCAAATCTTTATCAAACTTATGAAAGTGCCAGTCATTTCTATAACTACATCGACGGATGTACTGACTCTACTTGAGATGATAAAAACTACATACGGAACAATATAAGACGTTTTTTTACTTATAGTTAGATTAAAGATTGATTGAAAGCGAAAAGTTGAAAGCAATGTCTCGCTCTTTGTATACAAAGCCCACCGAAGCATATGCAGCTATCACAACTTTTCAAAGCAATGGTGTGACGCCAGAAGAGAGTTTTGCCTTTTCTGGTTAAATTTAAATTTCTTGAAAGTTGGAGCAGCAAATGACGAAAGAACGAAGGGAAAAAGAGTTTTAATGTCCTGCAGATACAAAATCGCTTGGAAATTCTATGCCCTGAAAAATTTATTAGCATAACAAAATTTTTCAAAATTCTTGCAATGAGTTTGTCACAACCAGGCTTTATACAAAGCATAGTTTCAAAAGCACAGAATGGCAGATGGATAGCTCTACTTATCCTTATGAGCTGGTTCGTTGTTGTTTGTCAACAAAATCTAATGAAAATCTCGATGTTTCAATGTAATATTCAATATTCATCAGAAGCGCCAGTTATATTAAATACTTGCCAAGAACCTGCGGATGGGTATTAATTGCAAACACAGCAAACATTTTTCCAAGCTTCAAAAAAATCTCTGGGATGCCAAGAAACAGCTCGTTTAATGAAAATATCGGCAATAAGACCATTTCGCCCCATCTGTACTTTTATTCACTGGCTTTTTCCCATGACTTTGTCGGGAGACGTTGTCAAGCGGCCATAGCTCTCGTCGCAACGCGCTACAGCACGCGAGAGGATAAAGAGTAATATCAAAACGTGAGACCAGTTGATCAACGAACTCGACTTCTGGTAGCGGTGCGTGACTGCGCTCATCTTCGTTTTTGTTTGTTTTCCATGTCCTTCAAACGGCGATATTCGCTATTCATGAGACCGATGTCCAGGTGCCACACAGCAGCCGCAGCTTCGCCTTTCTCGCCAAGGAATTCAAATCCCGGATACAGTGTTGTAAACATAAGCAGGTTTTAATACTGCAACTGATTTTTTATTACAGTAACCGTTCACTTCCATACCCTCTCTTGTATACGCAGTACGTAAGTCGAATCTTCCGACGTTATACATTCCACATCAGCAGCAAATCAAAAGCTGGATTTTTTTTCAGAAATCGAAAGTTGGTAGTTGATATTTCACACATTTTCAGTGTTTGGCGTTCGTACACACTCGGAAAGTTAAAGACATTATGCGAAACATGCTCCTTTATGTACAGCATTGGTGCAAGCATTCAAAACGCTGTAAATGCTCAATGACAAAAATTGCTATATCACATGCTTTTCCCATTTTAGGAAGAGCACAAAATCTTTGCATGCTTTATTGAAATATATTGAAATTTTAGCAACATATAGAATTTCCACAAAGTAAATGTTAAATTAAATGCCCCATTAGCCAATGTACTGTGAGAGAAGAACCATAAAATTTTATCTTTTTTAAAGGAGCAAGAAATTTATTCCCTTTCTCCGAAATTTTTCATTCTGCGGAAAAACAGAAGCGAACAAATTTTCGAAAAATTTTTATTTTGCAAACTTTTAATAAACGGAAGGGTTGGCGGTGCAAATCCTGCTGCACTCGTGGGAAAACTACCAGAGGTTGGCCAAAAACCGGTTAAAACTTGTCAAAACTGGTTGGTGGTATACATCTATAACCTTACTTGGTCGTACCTTGGAGTGAAGTCAGTGTCATTAATGGTTGCCGAAAATTTGATGAAAATCATGAAGTGTCTCAAAATTTTGTAGGACTTCTGCACCTGCGACCTCCCAAAAGGAAATACGGGTTCGATGATGAATGATTGAAACTTTTGGTCATTGAATGCACTTTGCTGATTGTGTCTTCCTTCGGTCTATTTTCAACGGTCAATTCCAAGTTATAATACAGGGTCTATTCAACTTTATTTCGCAAGAATTTTGATTAGTTTTAATTAACAGCTCGTGCCCTGCGGCAAAAGCCGTGCCATTATTGACAGCCGTCTATTCGGATTTACTTCATAAAGGTGCGAACTCGAATTGAAGTCGTGGCTTTCGGATTCCATGCTATCCTCCAATCAATGTCCCAAACAATATTGTTAACACCTGTCGCAACAATCGCCAGCTTTCCGGCGCCGGCTCTCAGCGTTGGTTGGCTTTCGACCAGACAGCGAATATATTACTTTATGTTGCGGCCATAAGCAATCACGCGTACAAATATGACAGAAGCTCGCTTGGTTTAACTGCCCACCCATAGTTGATTTAACGTTATCTTTAATTTAAAATCCAATTGATCAACGCATGAGCCTCTGGAAACAGTGCGTTACCTGTCAGTCAACCTGGCAACTAGTTTTTGCTGACGGTCCTACAACAAGGGAGTAAATTTTCGAAGCCTAAGCAATCAAGGTCCTTGTTGTTGGTGGAAACAACGCTATCGTATCATTGTTTCCAAAACGACTCCCTCACAACCGTCGCTTGTTTCGACAAAACGGCCGTGTGATTGAAACAGCCATTCAGATGCCTTCAAGCTGCAAGGTATTGAACATCTGCTTTTACTGTTTATTGCTGATATCTAACACAACTTGTTCGGCAAATGCTTAGTTTTCATTCACTGAATAAATGATTAATTTTCAAGGATCATTTCTTGCTCATCCCTACAAGTAACGATTTCACTGTTCAAAAATAAAAATTGATTTTGTAGTTTATGCGAATCTCAACTTAATTCATGAAACCCTAGCACGTTTGGGGTTTGAACTGGACTGCGAGGAGTGATCGAAGTTGGACTTTGCTGAAAACCTTGACGAAGCAGCTCTTTCACTTTTCTTTACTTTGCCTGCGGCTGCATGTGCTAATGGGTTGACTATTTCTATGCTGAAAGGGCAGGGCAACATGAAATCTATTTACCCTTCTACTAACGTACTGCTTATCACTTGAATCGTTTCAGATTCACATCCCATTGATTCCCCACTCCTCATATCTTATCACTTTATCAAAGTATAGTGCTCGTAGCAATGCAAAATATATTTGGATTGAGCTGAAGCTTCGCTAATCGTTTCTCATTTACCTAGCATTTTAAGTTTGGGTAACTATACCATAGTGAAACTGTAAATTTCTAGTCACGGCGTCAATGACAAGTTGTCATGTTTTTAATTATCACAAACCCTTTGTTGTTTTGTCTAAGGTGAAGAAATCCCGGCGTTAAATAAAATACGCCACAAACAGAAATTTGGACTGGGTTTTGAAAAAAAATTCAATTAATCTGTTTATTCAGAAAGTGTACTAACATTGAGGTAAAAACGTTAGGAAGGTTTGTAGTTCAGGCCATGGTCCCTAAAGAGTTCGTAAACAGTTCCTGCAGTTTTACAGCTGGCCGACATGATGAAGTTCAAACATGTTTATTTGAGAGAAAGTGGCAGAATAGAGGTAAGCGAAATCGACGACCTGACTCTGCTTTGCTGAGGAACAAATAACTTGATATTGATCAAAGCAGCTACCAAACAGCAAAAGCACTTAATTATAGTTTGCAAGAACAAATCTTATCACATGCCTTACTTTATTCGAGAAACGGTGACAAAGACTGATATGCCGTTTTCTCTGCTATCAACCAACCAAAACAAGTTTTGTTCCCATGGTTCCTCGCGTGAAGTGCCGTATGTGAGAGAAACACGACGTATCAAGAAGATCTTGCTTCATAACAGGATTATTACTCGTATGCCAATATAAAACACCAAAAAAGTGGAAAAAAGGAAATAGGTGACCATACAGAGTGGATTGGGATTTTTTCAAATGTGTAATTGAAGTCAGATCGCAAAACTTAACAAACTAATTTGAGGTTTAGAGGTTTTGCATGAGTTTTGAGATTTTAATATCAATCTTGGGCATCTCATTGTTTAAATACAGTTTCTTCCAGCGACATTCCATTTTGACAATTTTGTGAATGTCTTGTTTGAAGGTTTCTTTTCGAGACATACTGAAGTGCCTTTATACGAAAATTTATACGAAATTATCGGCCATCCAAACCAGTTCCCGCAATTATTCCCACAATATTTATGTACATTTTTTGCAAACACCTTTAATTAATGTTTTGAACAGTATTGTCAGGGAAGTGTGGATAACATTAGTCGACAACCAGTGGCGTCCCTATTGGGGCACAAAGGAGCGCGTGCCCCGCCACAGCTCCCTAATGAGCGTCAAAATGAAAGCTAGAGAAACAACATACTTGACTGCAGGATTTGAAATGTTCGTAGCAGTGGCTTCCAACCAGGGGTGCTCGCAACCCCTGGGAGTACGAGACATTCATAATGAAAGGAAATTGATCTATTTAATTCTCTCCTGCGGCTTTCTTGTTTTCTTTTGCAATGGATTACAAACAAAAAATGCGACGGTCGTTCAAACCTGGATGTCGCAATTATTGGCGTAAAACATGAACTGCAATCTCTTCTTATTATTTACGGGTCGTGGATGACCGGAGTGTCCTTTCGCTGCCTCCCGGCCTTACTGTGTCTGTATTGACAAGTGTACTTGCGTTAAGGCCAAAAAAATAAAATTGTTGTTGTTACGAGCTTACAGTAACTTTTGCTCGAATGAACTAGATATTAACATTGTTTTTTTGTGACGTGATAACTACTTTTCTGGACAATTCTGGGATAGTCCGAGCGTATAGTATATATACGAATATATTCCTCATTTCATCATTCTTAGTACATAGTTCTGAGGTCATCGATCGTAAAGTGGAGGAAAGGAGTCGTGTGCACTGCCTTTCACATTGGAGTGAATTGTTGTTCTTGTGAAAATGTTCTGTTAATTTGGAGAGACGTGAAGGCCTGCTCTATGTAACTGCGAATGGAGATAATAATAGAAGCTTTTCTGAATATCATCATGACCCTTCAACATGTCGAAGAAAAGGAAATGGAATGATGACTAAATTCGTTTTGGTATCACCTGCATCGGAAAACGGAGTATTTGCGTAAGATTCAGTGCATGCTTTGTGAAACTGTTTTCTCCAACACAAATTAAAGCCATCTAAGCTGCAAGCACATGCACTTCAACAACCGACATGGCGGGGCCAATGTTGTGGGCCATGATGAAAAATATTTGCGAGCTAAAAGAGTCTGTTTTGATTCACGAGCAACCCTTCCAAAATTAGCTTTGTATCTGTTGACAAACTACTGCTGATGGCTTTAAATCAAGTGGCGTTCAAAGTACAGGAATGTTTGGAAAACCTCATTGCAGAAGAGCTTATTATACCATGTGTATTGGAAATAGCTACAACTATTCTCGGAAATGAAGCAAGAAAGAAGCTTGAATTAGGGTGGCGATCAAATAATGCTATTCAGAGCCGAATTGCTGATTTGAGTTTAGGTATTTTGGAACAAGTTATCTCACATGAAGTCTAGTCCCTTGAAAATCAACCGCAATTAGACGAGACTGCAGATGTTTCGAATTGCAGTCAAATTGCTGCACTGGTGAGGTGTGACCATAAATTGTAGAGGGTGCGAGGTCAAAACAAACTTTTTTAGGGGTGCAGGAGTAAAAAAGTTTGGAATCCCTGGTTATCATAATAGGGAAACGAAATTGTGGCGACGAGTGACAAAGGTGTTTAGCCTAATTTGGTGAAAAATCTTTGCCAAAATGCAAACGTTTTTGCGGCATTACATGGAATTAAAAAAAAATCACGACAAAATGTTTGTAAAAACTCTTTCCGCAACTCGCAATGCTTCTGCCAGGGAAAACACATGGAGTAAGGTACATCAGGTGCATCTTGAGGTGCCAGGTTTAACTTAGTGCACGGGTGTCGCATATCCTCACGATACCACTATTGCTAATGCGTGCAACAGTGGTTTTCAACCTTTTTCATGCAGGGACCCATTTTGCAACCCAATTTAACCCAACGACCCCCTTCCGAAAATTTCCAGTCAGGCTTATGAAATACAGTTTTGTTTTCACAATAGAAAACCGCAGTGACTAAAAAATAACGTACGATATCACTTCGTTGAAAAAGACTCATTTATTAAATTCATGCTCATGGCAGCATCAGTGAGAGAGACCCGTGGCGTAAAACTAGAATTACTCCCACATTAGCTACCGCAATCAGATATCTAATTTAAGAACACAGCACATTCTTATGTCACAAAGTTATTCATGCGTTGCCAAACGCAACAGTACTGTAATGGTCATAATCACATTCAAAATTTTGTAATGGTCGTAATAATCACACTTACAACAATTTTGCGTGAAAAAGTAGACTATCGTTTTTGCCAGGTGATCCTATTATTTTGGCTGCGACAAAAAGTGGTTCCATATATGAAATACAAAATCTAGAAGTACGAATGAATATTTTTATCAAAAGCTCTCATGCCCCTAGAAAAACGCCAAACGACCCCCAGGCTGAAAACCACTGGTGTACAATTACGATGTTTTTGGCTTTACTTTTACCTAAAGCAGCACCTTCGCTGCAGAGAACTGGCATCGAGTTTAGAAATACAATTGCTGGCCTAACTTTGACGTTGATCGTTATTAGTCAATACTGAAAAAACGTTAATTTTGAAATTTGTTTTTGCAGGTTGTATTGCACTTTTAAGTACTACACGTGCTGTTTGGTGCAGTGTGTTTGTTGCAGTCAAGACAATTTCGAATACTTTTACATGAAAAGCTTTTGTAATACAGGTACACAACAGCTGACGAATAAGCAGGTCTGTAAAAGTAACCCAAGGCAACTAGCCCAAACTTTTTTAGACTGAAACAGCCGTTGCATGCAAAACCGATGAAACCAGGACACCTTTTGATGCCCAGGTCTGATATTCCTTTTTTCGGTCCTGAAATGATGGGCTAGCTGCCTACAAACGCGGTGATAACTCCGGAGTTGATGTTGCGCGGAAAAAGGTGTACAAGAATTTCACTATCACTTTGTGTTTAGACCATTGTGACAGATGTCCCAAACACTTTGTTCTGCCAGCAACTTCACAAGAAGAAAAAGAACGTTTATGAACTGAAATGAAACAGATACTTCACTTAAGTGTGGCGAGCCGTAACGAGACACAATAATATAAGCGTGGCCTCAACAGGGGCCGAAACTCAGTTTCGCTTTAGGCTCGACAAGTTGTGTAGAATCATGTTTTTAGTTTAAAGTGGATATGAGAGAGCCGCTGCCCTGCCAAACAGAATTGAATTTTTTTTGCTGTCCAAACTTGATCTTCTTCAGTTTTTCTTAAATCAACTTATGTTTTTATAGATCCAGTAAAAGTTATCAATTTTTTTAATGGTACTCTGTCATAGATTAGATGGAATTTATACCATTTGTACAAGGAAGTGGTCGATCATATTCTTTTAATATTTTGCAGAACGATTTAAAGAGTTTGAAAAAAGTTTTTTAGACTGAAACAGCCGTTGCATGCAAAACCGATGAAACCAGGACACCTTTTGATGCCCAGGTCTGATATTTCTTTTTTCGGTCCTGAAATGTTTTCTGCGACCAAAGAATCTTTGGCCAAATCTTCGTTCCTCATCGACGACCTCCTGCGGAGCCAATCGAGGAAAACTCCAAATGATCAGGTGAGCTGGGCCTTGGAATGCGACCTTAAATATTTATTTGTGAAAGTAATAGTAGTGATGTCATTTTTCAAAACGTTTATGTCTTTAAAGTATTTGACAATAATTTTACAGGATTTACAATTCTGTAAAACAAGCATTTATTGCACAAGCGATTTTAACATTGTACAAAATGAGTTTGACTTTCAAGTTATAACCAGCACTTTTACCTAGTAGTGAAAAAGGCCAGAGTAGCAATATCAGCCGGTTGCAAGCAAGCCGTTCAGGTCAGCACGATATACAGATCCGGCATTGTTAAAACCAACACGCTCATTCCTTTCTTGATTGCTTCGCCGATTTTCCGAAACCCTGGTACTGTAGATGCTTTGTTAGATATAAAACGCCTTGGTGTGCGAATGGGGAAATACCAAGTTAGTCATCATAACTCAAAACTGAAAAAATTTTAAATAACAAGCTTTTGCCTGGATAACAAAAAAATATGTTAAAAATCGTGGAGACAAAATGCAGCCTCCACCATTTTAAATCATTAAAGAGATTACCCGTGTGATTTGTTTCGCAACTACGCCTTTCCAGACTGTGAACCGCAACTTTTTGTTCTATCAATTTAGTTCATACTTGACGCTCTATTTTACATGAACGGCAGGAACGTGGTCTTTCCGCATACGTATAGCATTTGAACTTCCGCAGATTATAATCTTAAACCAGTGCACTCAGTAACATCAGATGCTTAACGATTTCTATTAGGTGCTTTAAGCGATTACCCACTAAAGAGTGAAACACACAAGAAATGCAGGACGTCGATTTTAAGCTGTATCTGCGCTTTAAATCCCAGCTATCGAGAAATAACTTTCTGTGCGAACCATTTGAAATCTTACATCTGTCAATTCCAATAGGTATTTTAAGCAATGGAACGGTACAGTTTTTTATCGAAGTCATGTATTAACTTGTTGTCACTTTGAACTATTTCGAAAAACGCGGTTGTTTCACAAAAACTGAAATTACAATGATTTAAAGGGCTTATCCTTTCTCAAACATATCATTTAACACATCAAAATATGTTGTCTTCTGTGTCGCTACAGCGACGATTTTTTGATATAGCCTATTGAAAAACAAACAACTTTCAGATTAACTATATTTAGCTTGTATTTCGTGAGCAACGTAAAAAAATTTTGTTGCTGCTTACTAGTGTTGCAAATACAGAAAATACACATGTACGGCGTAATAAATTTGAAAAATATCCGCAATTTTCGTTTTTCATCAAGACTTCAGACGGAGCGGAAACAATCAGCACACCTTCTCCAACGAACACGCCATTTCTCTCTTCATCGCATCCGATTATTCAACCAACTTCAGTCGGATCTTTTAACATCGATGCTCTCGCCATGCCAACGCACCCCTCAACAAGGCCGCAGCATCCGTTCCACCTCTCGTCTTTCCCTTACCCCTACAATCTCCACTCTTTGCTAAAATTCAGCATGAGTTTACCAGCGCACAATCCAGTTTTCGGAAGAGGTAAGCGAACGCTAAAGCTGCAAATTCTTGTTTACATTTAAAGTTGCACATGCTAGAGCTGAACTGCTCGAACTGAACTCATTTCTTCACAAGACCCAAAAGTGCAACATTTCGGTGGCATTTCTATTGACGCGTATGTAATTTACAGATATGATGTCAATTCCACCTTACATGCCTTACCCATCACTAGATATGTCATTTCTTTTACGGGATCGTCTGCTTCAGCTGACAGATGGAAATGGAACACGCAAATGCCGAAGGTGCGACTATTCTGTTAATTTCGTGAAACAGTAAAAACCGTTTTGTGCAAATTAGGCCATCAAGAGTTTCTGCAACAGCGGTTTTTGTTTGTCATTTGAACTTTAAATGCTGGGTTAATTTTTCAGAAGCAGGACGGTCTTCAGCGAGTTGCAACTGGCTGCCCTTGAGAAAAGATTCGAATGTCAAAAATATCTTTCGACTCCAGACAGAATGGAACTTGCAGAAGCCCTTGGTCTAACTCAGTTACAAGTGAAAACCTGGTATCAAAATCGGCGAATGAAGTGGAAGAAACAGGTAAAAAACTTTGAAGCAACAGAAATTATGACATGCAATTTTCCAAAAAAATTTTAAGTAAGGGTTGAAGAAAATTCGGTAAAGTAATTTTATATTTGTGACAACTACAAGGATTTCTAGGCATATTTCTTTAAAAATCTAAATTTCTAGGCATATTTCTTAAAGAATCTAAATTTCTAGGCATATTTCTTTAAAAATCTAAATTAATGCGTAATAGCCAAGAAAACCGACGCTGAACATAACTAAATTTTTTTTCGCATATTTACAAATAACCAAATCATCCCTTTTCTTTGCAATCCAATAAGCTACAAAAACACTGTTTTACAAAGTAGTATTTGTTGCGAAACGCCCAGTAATAAATTAGTGAAACATCTCAAAAGTTTCATCTGGAAATTCATCCTAACCAGAGGTCCAGAGCACAGATTTTTCTGAAATACTTAGCTCTTCTCTGGTTCGCTCGTTCAATTATTTTCATTTTTTTCGTGAAAGAAGTTCACGTTTCAAAAAGTACTTGCAAACGGTGAATTTTTGTTTAGAACAGAGCGAAGATTAATCTTTATGTAATAATTTTCAGCATGAAGCTGTCAGGGTAAGGAAACGGCTCATATGCAGTGAAACGTACTTTTTCCGTCTTGAATGTGGGTTTAAATTCAGGGTTTCAACAAACATTCAACATAAGTCAAAGTATCCATGTTCGGTTGTTGAGATAACTGCGGTAAAGGGTAAAATACAGTACTTGAATGCAGATGGTTACTCATAACTTACTTCCAGTCAACAGGTAAAAAGTTACGCCACTCCCTAAAAAACTTGAAAAGAGTGTTTCAGAATGGCTCAAACTTCTGACGACAGGAAATGACAAGCAATTCATTTTCTTTTGACAAAATAGGCACAAGCCTACTTAAAACAATTTCCTTGTTTTCACAGAATGCGATGTGCACCGCAGTCATCAAGTCACAGCCCTATCGAGTATAGTTCAGAAATAAAAGTCATTGACTGAACCATTTGCATCTTTTCAACATTCCGCCATTTTGGGAGCGGATTGCGAAATCGACAGAAGGTCAAATCAATTAAGATTCTATCGCTGGAAAAGGGGCAGAAGGGGCGCAAATGCTTTTGCTGGGTCAAGAGCAGGTGCTAATGAAACGAACTGAGACGAAAAACACAAAACATTTTTCGCTTGCTGTCAAATAAAAACGTCGCCGCGACCTACGCCAAGCGCGCCATCAAAGAGACCCAAACTCGAAAGCGAAAAACACCCGAAATCGCGCGCTATATGGCCGCGCGCGTCGGGGCGCGATCCGCCCGCCGGTTCCCCCGGATGCGCTTCAGTGACGCGCGGTCGCACGTGACCGCGCGAAAGCGTAAACATCAAAGCGGAATCAATCTGAACTTGTCACATGTTGACTAATCGACCGCGTAATTGTACAGATGCGGTGAGATCTCCAACAAATATCTTATTCTTCGCGCTTTTGCTCAAGTCATCATTGTTTAAACCGGTCGCGTCAGGTGCATCAAACGTGGTCCGTCGCGGGCGCAAAGTGACGGTCTTGCCCTTCCGCGGTTGTGAGGCCGAGGGGCCGCTTTGAGCGGCCAGCAACCAGTGCGTAGTGACGTTAAAATAGCGTGAAACCGAAAACAAGTTGACGTGTCGAGCATCAGAGGGTTCTGGTCAATTATTGAAAAACAAAACTCAAAACAAGCTGCGAGCAGCAGCAGGGTGTTTTGATGGGAGGGAACTTGAAAGCTTTTCGCGAAGCAAAATATAAGTTGTCATCTTTGCCGTCTTAAGGGGAGAAAACTGCTCTAGGAAACGACGTCCGATCGTAACATTTGTTTTTTTTAATTCACTAGAATTTTCCAAGTAGAAAATACAGCGGGGGCGATTAAGAGCCTAGAGACTTTTAGTTTGGAAAATATGTACGTTTAATGTAGGTTTAGAAATACGGAGTTTTAATGTTGAAAAAACATACTTATAATGCAGAACTACAGACTTATAGTGTTTAAAAAATGATTTGAGAGTAGAATTGTATGTTTTAGTGTTAGAAAAATTCACTCTGAAGATACACACTTATAGTGTTAAACGAAATTTCTTGTTGTTTATGAGATATATTGTTGATGAAGATGTGCACAAATTAATACCATATTTAAATTCATCAAACATTGCCTGAGAAATCTGTTCCATTCCGATTGTGTGACGTTCTCCCTTTTTATACCTGCATTAGCAAAACACAACGGAATTATCGCAAAACAAAAAGAGATTTTCGTTGTTTGGAAATAATTTAAAATCCTAAACAAGTGTCAAGAGTTATTAAATGTTGTGAGTTAACAAATGGAATTTCTTAGAAATATCCACAAACGTGAAAATTTGTTTATATTTTTTAATTACGCTCTATATCTTTTTCAACCAACTGAAGGTCTGCATACCCTTGGTTCTTAGGTCCAACCCAGCGAATCTTCAAATGAATTGGAGCAAGCTGTTTTGATCACAAAATCTCCTATTTCCGAGGACAACGAGCGGACTCATCGTCTCCAGATGGGCCAATCGGGTCAAGACGCGTCCAGTTTGCATTTGTCAGCGTCTGCTTCCCATTCGCCGGACTCCGAAACTCTTCTCATTGAAAAAGAGCACGATCGTGGGGAAAAAGTCAGTGTTGATCGAGTAAATGAAGTGGTTGGCTCCTACTCGTTCCTGCATCCCGGCAGCTCTGTTAGAAATCTCCCCGGGAAATGACGTCGCTTGCGTGGTTCGATGTCATCGTAAAGTTGGCGAACGGAACGGACAATAGTGCATATCGTCGTTATTCACTGTGCGCCCACTGCTGACAATGTCAGTTGCTTTTCTGTAGTTCTCGTTCCACGTCTTACGTTACCCGAGCAGTTTGAAGTGCTCTCTGTCAGAGCAGAGAGAAATTTCTTGCAACCGCATGCAAAGAAACAAGTTTTTGCGCGCTCGTCCTTCGCTAATAAACATGAAAATGTTGGACGTTGGAGGTTGTACCAGGTGCACTGCAAATCTCATTCGGTCCTTGTCTTGCGAAGACCAATGCGCAAGAAACGCACGCTGATGACGCAGCAAAAATGAACGTCTGCATAAAAGCAGTTATGTTTAGACTGAAAAGAAATGATTTCTTCGAGACGGCTTCTAATATCCACAACCAAATTCGCTAAATACATTAGTTTGGGCAAATTATCTTCGGACTACATCACCATCCCACAAAAATCTGTCGAAAACTCAAAGCCGTACTTAACATGCGGAGCTAGTTTTCTATGCTTGAAAAAATGTTCAATTTCCTAGGAAACTTTTATGGTCACTTAGTGAAAAATCAAAATGCTATTATTGCATTTCTCTTGGTGTTTCGGGTGTACTGTTCCAGATTGTCTCTAATAAAATTATCTTTGAATAGTAGATTGGTTTTCATCTTTATCGAACACACATCTTTGTCGTATCAATGAAAGTTTGTGGATTTAGTCAAGGCCTCCTAGAAAGTCTATCTAGGATGGGAGACGTGAGGAAAGAACACGAAGTCTGCAAGTGCAAGCAGCAATAGAGAATCCCGCTCGACCAGGTTCACTCTACTGTTGCTTGTGCCTTGCTACATTTTTGAAGCACTTTCCAATTGCGCGCTCTAGGCGCGTAACGCGATGCGCCGTCACATGGAAGTTTTGGATAACTATACTTCGAAAAGATTTATTGTCTTAGGCAAAGTATGAGGGGCTTTTGCCAGAACTCGTGTATACTAAAGAAAAATATATTTTTCAGTATTAATTATGTTATTCAACCGACACACGACATAAAGCACGCCTCGATCTTGACGCGTAATCTACTCAGTCGTAAAAGCCACCGATCCATTCGGCATGCGCTCACTGGTGTGAAAGATGAGATCTTGTCAGCTTATCGTTTGGGTTAGGAGCACATGTCACATAAACTCAATCCAGAAGCACAACATGTGAGTAAACTTTAGGTTTGCAGACACGAGAGGAGAAAATAAAGGCGATTTTAAGTTCTGCATCTCAATAACTCTTGCATCTTGCTAAATTTCATAGATTCCAATCTTTCTCTTTTCATAAATTTGGCCAAACCAGGACACGTTCTTTGCAACAATAATTACCAGCGCTAATGTTAACGAAAAACTGAATTCCGTTTTGTGAGTTCGATTCTTTTATAGCGTCAAGTACAAAATTGTTTTTCACAAAATCCTGGTTGTGTTTACAAAATGATCTTTATTTACTCATGAATAGGCAATCGACGAGCACCCCCACAAGCAGTCTACTTTTATCTTTGAGCGTGTATCTTTGTTTTGGTTGCCAGAAATTTCTTAGCTTTAATTCCAAATTGTTTTGTTTTCGAAATCGACTACGTTTTCAGCCTCGGATTTCAAATTTTAGTATATAGCTGAAATAGGATATTTTGCCTCACACCATTGTTTGGAAAAGTTATGTATAGCCCTAATTCCTTTACTTTTGTCGCGAGCAAAAACCAATGCAAATATTCTTTTCCTTCACCTTGCAATTCATGCTGAAAGCATAACAGCATTTGTTTGGCTGAGACAATTTCTGAGCAGTGATCGTTAAATCGTGAACAAACCTACCAGCAGGTTCGTTTCCATCAGTATTGCCTAATGAAGTGATCGGAACACATGATTTTAACGTTAATTGTTAGCTTTCATAACCTTGCTTCTTCTTTGTTTATAAGCACAAAGCTGAATGCAAAATCAGGTGCTAGCATTATGCAACAAAAGCGCTGAGATTGACTCAGGAACGTTAAAGAGATCAAAAAAGAAATCGCACTATGAGAAGACAATCGCGAACTATGACAACACGAACGTGACAAATCAAACTATTTGAAATATTTGTGACGCTGAACGCTTCCGAAAACTTGTAATCATTCTCCAACAACAAATAATGTTTCAGTGCAGCTGTTGAAATGAAACGAAAACCGGATATTGCGATAGGGTGGGCTATTCATGGGAAAGACTGCGCCTGCTCCGGTCGTACAACCGCAAATTCAATTTGCTGCGACTTCGTCCGTCTTCTTCTTCGTTTGTTTATTTAATGCTCGTAATGTTTCAGAGTTTTTCGTCGCTCGGAAGGTTTACCAGCTATGAAGCCGTTCAGTTTCGTTAAAATGTAAAGGTTTCTATTAATATGTGAAGACGGCTGAAGCGAGGCATATCTTTTGTTCAACTATTATCGACCTTTCTCGGATAGAAAGTGAAGAACTCGGAAGAAAATTACGCCCACAGCAATACTTAAAAGCTATTGCATTATTTTCGGGTGTGGACACGCGGGACAGGTACCGGTCAGCTCGTCATACAGCGTGACTACGTCGCCACGAGCACTCCTTAAATTATGGAGCTCATGTATCTCGAAAATGTACAGATTTACGCGCTAAACCGCGTTCACCAACGTCGAGCGTTCCGCTGGAATTGCATAATATGATTAAGATCTTCACCTCGCGTTAAACACACCTTTGATCCTTCGCGAAATACCATCCGATTAGATTTACTTTCTGTCATGTATGTCCGAACATCCGCTGATTTTTTGCTCGGAAAACTTTTTTGGGATCCTGGTTAATGAATTTTTAGATTAACTGCGGTTGTCAGAACAAACTCTTTCGTGCCACTGGCTTGCTGAACTTACCAATTTAACAACATTGCAGAAAGGATGTTTGAAACTTTTGAAAAGATACCAGCAAACACTGGCGTGATTAAAGTAAAAACTTATTCCGACGCCAGGCTATAAAAGACGTTTACGGTTTTCATTTTAGCGTGCTTTTAACACTCTCTTGAACTCTACAATTATGCCACGCCACCTTTCACAAGCAGAGGCGCGACAGTATGGCCGTGCCGTTTCGCTTTGGCTTTCCACAATGGACAAAAGAGTTGAAACAGATTTCACTTATCTACGCAAGCATTTACGCCACGTGGATGCTAAATTTAAACAGTGTGTGTGGCCTGCTGTAGCAAATTCTGCCCACCACTTTCAGAATTTCTTGCAAAAGCTCCTGTTCGTTTGTTTGAGATGTCTAGAGAAAAAATTGCCCTGCACTGCCAGGCACTTAAATGAGCTGCATCAATTTGCATTAAACCTTACAATTAAAATCGAGCCATTTAATCAAACGTTACTTTTAAACAAAGCCTGTCAGGGATTCATAGATTAATGTTTTTTAACATTCCTGATATTCTGTTCTTGACTTTATTTGAATTCAAAACAAAAGGAAACTTTTTGAAAACGCCTTGGCAGAACATCTTAAATGATCAGAATGTTTTGCGACATCCACGAACATAGTGGAAAAAACTTTAGTTTCACGGTTTGGAATAGCTACGACGTTTGCTATCAAGGTTTCTTATTACTGGGGTATAATTGCCGCTGACAACGACAAGGTTTTGTAGCACTGTGACTGAATACTAATTGGTTTTGCCTTAATGCTTCGTCACCGTGTGTTACTGTGAAATTCTATTGATAAAGCGCAACAGACCTCAAACGTGGGTAAACTCAAGTTTTCAAAACGGTTAGTATGCAGAAAAGATTTTCAAATCACCTGCAACAACCGTAAATCCCATTTTACTTTCCGCAACGTTCGTAATTAGTTGAAAAATATCAACTGACCTATTAGTCTTTGTCTAGTAGTGCCTAGTTGATTACGTTAGGGGGAAACGCCAGAAATAACAAGGGGTTACTTATTGTGAAATCTGGAGCGCTTTCGATACAGGTTTTAACCAATCCAATCAAAAAGTTCACTAGAAGCCTCTCGAGTTTGCTTAATTCTGGTATAAACCTCCGACTAAAAAGGCTCTCACCACTTGGACTCGGCAGAGAAGGAGATTCTGTACGCGAAAAAAGGGGGCGTCACAGGATTTGTTGAACCCAAACTTTTTTACAAGCCTTTGCATAAGCAAGTTTTTATTCTAATTTCAGATTCTTTTTTGTATTGCGGACAAACTTTTTGTATAGAGTGGTTTCCTTTGCAGTTAGGACATATTGTTTCAAAGAAATCACAGAATTTCCAACTACATTCTCCACAACAATTGGAGAATGGTTCTTCATTCCTACAGTTTTTCATGGCATGATCTAATCAATTGCACTTAACCATCATAACGATTTGAGGATGTACTGCTTAGCTGCATGATAGCAGTGAAAGGCCTCATAGTGCCTTCATAATCTTTACTTTGAAATCTATTGACAAAAGCAACGTTGAGAATTTGAGAGAACTTTTATTTCTTCGGTATAAAGATCCTCCGGAACACTATAAATAACTCTTTTTACAGCGGCAGACTGGAGAACCGAGGATAGCATTGGCATATACTCGTAAACATTTAAACCATCGCTCAATAAGGCCCAGGCCAACAGACCTTTCACATGAAGCGTTGTTTTTTAGTTTTACAGGATTTCCATTTTCCTCAGGAGTTCAAGGTATATACACTCAGATGCGTTTTCTAAAAACATCTGCCAATTGCAACTGGTCTGTAGGATGCAAGTTTTGTTCTCCGTCACACTCTGTATAAAAACCGGTTGAACTAAGTCTATATTGTGCGCTTCGAGGCAGGTGATCCACCATTTGTCTGGAAGTTTTCCTTTTGTCTCGTTTAGCCTTTTCAGAGGTTCCTTAAAATTCTGGTTATTCTGACAAATCATCCATTTGATTCCAGCGGTGGCGTACCAAGTTTAAATGCCCCCGGGGCAAGAAGCAAGTTTGGCCCCCCCATGTTAGAACCTAAGGTCTTTCGCAAGCAAATTTGCTGCATTGAAGAAAGTCCTTGCGACATTTTTGAGACTTTTTGGCGCCCCCAGTGATTTAGCGCGCGGGCATTGTGCCTCCCTTGGTCCCTCATTACACCCCTGTTTGATTGTATCATTAAATTCAACACGCGGTTAAGCTCGGTGGTAAGCTACCATCGGAGCTATCTGTAAAAATGAGACCGTGGGCCTATAACAATTGAACAACGAAAAAGATAGAAACCTAACAGAGCAGACGGAGGAAGTCTGCACCCCCTTTTTTCAAAGGTTTTAACCTATCAAAACATTTTTCTTCCACCAATCTCCCTTTTCTCCTATCACTACACTTCTTAGTTGCATTTGTAAATGCTCTGTGTTTGAAAGCAGACAAATTGCACCAAATCGCTACCGGCGATATCTTGGAGAACCGCCCTTTCGATTGATTTATGACAAGTGCGGGTACATACCACGGCTGTCCAACCACAAGACCTCAGTAGCAGGGTCACCTAATCCGAAGGAAGTCATTCAAAGGTAGTACAAGATCCGCAGTCACCGTGTCGGACTGTAAGCTTCGACCCTTGTTAGCTATGATTTTGCTATGGATTGGTTCATAGAAGTCTGCAGCGTCATAGTGGTTGGCGCTTCCTAGCAGACCTTCTTAAATGCCTGGTTGAACCAGGCTAGTAGCACAAAAACGCTCAGTGGCATTTTTCTGTGCCAGACACGAGTGTGCACACTTTAATGACTTCCAAACAATGGAGGTAAAATCTAACCTGTATTGTGCCTTATTATGCTACAAGTATCGGCCAATTTCATTTGGCTTTAAAAAATTTATAACGCCACCATAATCCACCAAGCAACGCAAAAAGTTACGTAAAACATTACAAAGAAGCTCAGCAGTTCATACGATGCACGTTCTGACAACGGTCAGAACCCGTGTGACCGCGGCACAAAATCACCAGCAGTTCGGAGACGGTGCAATGCAATGGCGACAAAAGTGTAATCCACGCTGATTGCACATTACGGCAAACACGAAACCTAAACTGATTGTGTACGCAATTCACGACATTGCCTCTGAGTAGAATCCTGTCAAAGAAGTGTAAAATAAAAGTGCTTAGATAGACAGCAAAAACTCTTACATATTCCAGACACTCAACATCAAACGTTAATCGGTCATTTTGAATTTTGAGGTTTTCTTAGTCATCATGAGCATTATCATGTTCTGTACGCCTTGTTACATGTAAATTTTGAGCTCAAACCTTTTCTCCACTTAAGTGCTTAATGCAGAAATGCACATACAGCATGCAGGGATGGTCACTGCTTTTACCTTGTTTTCTAATTATTGAGCTGAAAAGTTATAAACACAACCATTAACCATCTCCAATGTTTTAGATGAGCGAAGCGTTGCAATAATTTCCACTGCAATCGATATTGATGAAGGACTTAAGTTCCAATTACACTCTTTGTGAAAATCAGGGTGGATACCCCCATGAGCCGTGTTTTAGACTCCCTGGTCACCAACACTTTTAATGGTGTTTCCTGGATTTGCCAAATGACAATTTGGGGCGTCCTACCCGAAAATGACCTGTGACGTCTTTGATTGAGAAATCACCAACCATCAGCAGTCCCGATTGCCTTTGTGCTCAATGACTTTGTTGAAACGGTTGAACTAACTGGTTCCCGAAAACGTTTAACGAGAAATTCACCGGAAAAACACGAAATTCTGAAACCGGGCAGGTGCTCATTTTTAAGAGCTGAAGTGACGGAAGCTGCGACAAGTTGACAATGGATAGTAGTTGCGAGGACAGGGCGAGGCCGTGGACATTAGCGGCCGGGATCAAACGTTAACGTGGTCGAAAGGAAAACAGCACAAGCACGGCGATTTTTTAGAGTGCCGACTGTGTCACGTTCGTCCTTATTTAAACACTGTTGCCGCTTTTTCTGGTCGTTTACATTTCGGCACTAATGAAGCGTAGCAAAAGAACGATATTACGTTTTCAACCTTAACTTTTGCCTCTGCTGTATACCCGCATGAAAGTGAAAAGGGCATCTTCTGTTCATTGGGTATACAAACTGCTGGTTTCAGTCAGGTCGAAATTAGAAAAACGCAGTGTCAGATCTCATCGCTGCCAGGTGCCGGGTTTAATTGCGGAAGCAGTTAAACGCTTGGTAAAGCCATGTAATCAATTAAGAGGACAAAATTAAATTTGCGACATTTTCAATAGCCGACGGAAACAATGCAAGCGCACCTTTTGAAAAATGTATCGCCAAGTTTGGAACAGGCGTCGGCGAACGTTCTGATATACCCTTGGATTTGACGATGAGAGTTTCAAGATCAATAAATGCCCAGGGACTAGAAATTTATAGATATATGGCAGTGGTTCCCAAACTTTTTCTGCCAATGCTTCGCCTAATCACCTATGAAACGTTGATTACCCCCTATGTGGTGATATATAAGTCTTATGATATAAGTCTTATGATACTTGAAACGGAGGTCAACTCCGTTCCAAGTAAGAAGCTTAAAACGCCAATACCTTGGTTTAAACAAGCTTGCAAAGGACATAGCATCCATAAAAACGAATGAAATAAAATATTTAATTCAAAAATCACACCTCATTAATTGGCCTCAATGCTCCCCTCAAAATTCAAATTGCCCCCTGTGGGGCGTGCGCCCCACGTTGGGAATCACTGATATATGCGAACAACTGGTTGATGTGCTTTAGGAGGAGGACTGGCTTGATGAAATGATTTCTGGTCACACTGTTTGCAACTGTAACAAGAATAACGCCAACACTGTGGCAGACACCAGAGAATCATTTAGCAGTTATTTTAAAATCCCACCTGTGTACGAAAACATATTCAAACATCTACGGAAATAAAGCATGTCATTTACCAAAACAACTCGAGATATTAGAAACTAACTGACACACCGCTCACAGAAAAAATGAAAGTAAACGTTGATGAAAAAAAGCGAAGACCGGCTTCTACGGTTCCTGACGGAGGGCGACACTTTTTGGTCGGTCAAAGATGTTTATCGTCGTCAGATTTTGTGCCTAATGTTTTATTTCTTGCAGCGAAATGCGACTTTGAAAAGCGTTTAAAGCTTTGCAGTTTACTTGTTTTTTGTGCGTGGTTAACGTGGAACAAGTATCATCACAAGTCCGATGAAAGCTGACCATCGCCATCCTTGTGCAATGAAACGAATAAAATTTTGTGGCGATGTTTGTATCGACCTCGCTGAAGGATACACTGAACGCAAAAGCCATAACATTATCAAGGGCCCCCGCGGCCACAGAAATTTCGAGTGCGTAAGTGCTTCCGCTTGTGGTCGCGCATGAGTTACTTCAAACGGGCAGAGCCGCCTGTCGGGCGTGTCTATTTTCGCAGTTTGCCGAAAGTTTTCTTTGATAGGCCTGAGAGGATTCGGTGTCCATTTCGATTACAATTTAATTTCAGTATTTGTTGACGTTACGCGCTGTGTGAGTGGGCGAGAACTCTAATCAAGAAAATAGCAGCGGAAAACCCGGGCAAGGTCTTTGTTGAAATTTAACAACCTCTTTCATACCAGCCGCTTTTTCATAAATTGTTCAGTGCTATTCACTGAAAATCAAAGTTGAACGTAAATTTAGAGCATATTTCATCCTTCGCTAATGCTGTATCATTGTTTTACTTCTTAAATGGCTTGTGTTGAAGGATAAATATCAAGGCATGTTCGCTATGCGTAAGTCTACTAATACGTTTCGCCTTTCGACAGTTGGCGTAATTCTAATCTGTTTCTTTCTAAACACGTAAGTTTCATAAGTTTGCCAAATCACCAAGAACACTGTAAATAATAAGTCTGCAATAAACGGGCTGTTTTCATATTCAAAACACTGGCTCTTTTATGGTGAAAAATTACTTTCCAGCTTAAGCTTTTAAGATCTAACTCAGGGGTGAATAAACTACAGTGCGTGGATCGAATGCGCCCCGTTGATCATTTTTACGGCCCCCGTATACACAGTGCACACTTTTAGCATTTTTTGTGCTGATCGAGTATCACTGACTTATCACACGTCGCTTCTACTCGAAAAACATGTATTATGATAGTCGAGTGCATAGTGATTTTAGCAGGCAGAAATAGATCTAGAATCCTGACCTAACGGTTGTAGACCTAACGGCCCCAACCGCTAGGTCTAATAATTCTATCTTTTTTATATCAAAAAGCATAATTTGTAGAAGCTGGCCTTTCGCCGGTAATAACAGAGCAACGTAGCCCTCACTGAAAAATGTTTTCTCGCCTCTGATCTAACCCGTTCAATGTTTTCGAGCTGGCAAACATTTCATAGCAGGCCTAAGCCACAGCGCGTCATGGTATAGGCTGGGAAGTGGGTAGACACAATGCGTCACTCAAGCAGAAACAAGCTGATGGAAACGGATTAAAAATGCCAACAAGAAAACAAATTGCCGACAGTCGAACGAGCCTGTTGAAGAAGTATAGTGTTTCCAAATCACTTTTTCGCCCATCAATCCTTACACCAGACCAGGACAGCTCTTCCCAACCAATGAGACGTAAGGTTCTTCCAGTAGGGCCGCGAACACTTAAAAATTTTGCAATTTTCCGGTATTTAGCTAAAAGGTTTCTTGAAAATATCCAATATTCTATTGATTAAATCGAGAAATGGGAACCAGAATCCGCCAATTGCTGCGTTAGCAATTGTGCGTTGTGTTTGCGTTAACAGTGGAGATGCGGTCATGCAAACTGCGGTTGCGGTCTATACAATTTTGTGATTGATCACTGTGAATATTACTTTAAAACTGACACTCTGAATGCAGCGTTGCATGTGAGCTTGTCTCCTGTCAAGCCTCGACTTGTCTTATCATGTCTAATAAGCAAGTTTCCAACTAGCAGTAAATTGTACGTGTTGCTAACATTTTGTGTCTTTCCGTATCTCATTTTTTTATTGTTTTAACGCAATATCTCATAGTGGGCCCAACAAAGAATTACTATCAGTGATAATGGGTCGCAAGTTGAAAAATGTTTGGAAGCACTGATCCAGTTGCGTTGGTATTAATCGGAAGTTTTTACCCCTTCAGGGCCGAAGCGGAACAAAACAAGGGGAGATAATTGACTGCGACGTGGAATGAACTTAATAAAATTCACATTAGACCAGGCCGTGATGGGAACCACTTTGGTGTGTTTTGATAAACCACGCGCTGACGGCAAAGCAATGTTTTTTTTCCCAGGAAGTATACAGTATTGCCTGATGGTATTGAACCAGTATTCCGAAAGCAAATTAGCACCACACAGGTGGATATTAAACCATGGAAGATTGGAGAGTTTTATTAGGGGTTGGATCCTATAAACGACCTATTACTGCAAAAAGAAATATTTTGGTTTTGGGCGTTTGCGATTTTTAATAGCATTTCATTTGCGGTTAGCCGAGTCAGAGTCATTACCATTTGATGAATTTCAAAGGATACGTTTCTAACAAAATGGTTTAGTACGTCAGGCCAAAAAATTAACAAGTACGTTTTCAACTTGAGAGACAAACGATTCTGTACGAATTTAATAAGTACACGATTTCTGGAGCACTTTACTGGAAGACAAAAAACGAAATATGTAAAAACCTCACGGCTGAGTGGTAAAAAAACAACGTGAAAAATGATTCGTTCATTGAATGAACTGCAACTGTACATCGTTGCGTTTTTCAAACTAACAATAACAAATCTCTTTCTACTGAAACAGTGGTTGGGATGGGCTTAACGTGCTGGTCATTCAAACACATGTTTTGCTTCAGCATTGCGAGTGTATCATTTTGTGTTGAATTCTTTTCATTGCAGTTGCTTCAGACGACATTTTTCTTTCTTTCTTCATCAAATCGGTATCCCTGTGAAGCAGAAAAGTGATTGTATGTTTTGCTCACTTCTGCAAATTCTGAGGTTGAAACGCTCTCGGAAAGTACAGATTGATAATAAAGCGCACATATACATTTTTTGCGCATGGGTTCGTGGCAAATATTTTCAATACTTACATGTAAAGCTGGAAGACATCTTGCTGACTCGTGTATCCGGTTTTACCATTTCCACTTTGCCAAACACCACCGAAATGAAAAATCCGTTTCCGGCGTACGATTCAAAGGAGGCATACCCCTAAATCAAATGAAGAACGCAAACGTTATCGTGGGTTTGATTAACTCTCTTATGGCTAGCCCTATTTCATAATTTTTTTGTTACAATTTTTTCGCAATACCAGTAAAACCGTTCAACCCTTCACCCCGAAAAAGCATCTCACATTGACAATTTGCTTGCTTGAATCCGACAGCATAAAGTGCAGGACCGGCCTTTAGCCAATTAGACCGATTGCTTCCAATCAGGCCCAGGGCCGTAGGGAGCGCAGCGCTATACGTCTATTAAAGTATGCACACCTACACTTACCATTGAAACTGCGTGTTCAGTGCGGGTCGCGGGTCCCACAGTTTTTGTAAGCGTGGGGCCCGCTGGCAACGAAAATCAAAGTAAACTGCGCGGTTTTTCAACATCCTCATTGATCATAATTCGTTCTGGAATCGTAACAGTGATCATTGCTTTTCGATGTGTAGTCTGGTCTTTTCAATAGCAACTCTTAGTCAAGGGAGAGAGGGTTTAGGTTTTGAAGCTGTTTTCTGTTTCAATTGTAAGCGTTTTGTACTTAGCAGCATGGGTGTCGGAAGGACTTTTTCCAGGGGAGGCAAGTAGCGGATTTTTCCTGCGGTAGCAAAAAGATTTTTCCAAAAGGGAGCCGAAAGTGGTGAAAGTTCATTTTTCCCACTCGAAACTAAAAAACAACTTTCTTTCCTAAAACCTTTACAGAAAAATGTCAAATTTCAAAATCCAGGGGGGACCAAGGTTTCCCTTACCCTCCTTCCAGCACCCATGCTTAGCAGGTTATTGCTGTTTCAACAGTTACGGCCACTTGTCTTCTGAAAGTTACGTTTGGTTTGCAATCGCAACTATGTGCTGCTTAGTCGGTCTTTCAATAGCGTTATCGTAAGGATCTGATGAGGCAGATTTTCCCTAATTTTTTATTGTCATCAGGATTTACAATTGACCATCCCAGTGACGGTGGCATCCGGAGTAAAGAGTTTCCTAGCCACAATTTAATTATAACCTATTTGAGATTATCAATCCAGCAAGAGGGCCTAAATATTTTGGCGATTATGTCCATTGAATGCGAAGTTAGCAGAGACTTGAACTTGGACAAAATTCTGAAGGATATTGTCAATGCTGAATCACGAAAAATAAGTTTCTCTTATCAAATGCATTTTTTTAACGTAAGCTACAATTACCTAAAGGAGGTCTGTAGAGATGGAACTGAAATTTCAGGCTCCGGCTCTGGCCCCAGGCAGATAAAGTTTTTGGCGCGAGCTCCGGCTCTGGCTCCAAAATGATTTGGTGCACTGAAAACTGAATGCCATTGTCTTATTTGTACAATTGCAATATTTCACCAGCCCAGATGAGGTGTCGCGAAATTTGATGGATAGTGGGACATGTGCAACAAGTTTGAGAAACCTTGATCTACACACAAACGAGCTTGGGAATCGGTAGGATTTTTTCCAGGGGGGGAAATAGTGGATTTTTCTAGGTGGTGGCCAAATGCATTTTTCCGAGAGGTCAGCAGTGGTTAAATTTTATTTTACCAACTCGAAACTAAGAAAAACAATTTTAAAATTTCAAAATCCAGGCGGTCCAAGGCCTCCCTGGACCCCCCTTCGATGCCAATGCAAACGAGGATAATTTATGTACACATACGGAAAACCACGCTCGTCCCGTCATACGTTATCTCGCTTGCCCCAGACTTGGGTTGTGTAAGCGGAACCAGGGGTGTAGTGGGGTGGGAACGGCGTTCCCACACCTTTTTGCACTAGCAACGTTACTTCAAGATGTGGGATCCAAAAGATTACATTAAAACATGGCTGCGATCTCACAGATGGGCTAGCGACACGCAGATTTGCACTGCTAGTCAATAGTTTACACAGTGAAACAGAAAGATCCAGTGTGGAAATTCTTGTAGGCGAATGCTCTCGTTATTAGAACTATTTGGTTCAGCTTTTTTTATTTCATTCAGCTTTTTTATTTGGGAACGGTGTTCCCACACCTCTTTTTGAAAAGGTGTGGGAAAGCCTCTTTTGTGGAAACGGCGTTCCCACACCTCTTTTTTTAGCACTACACCCCTGGTCATAAATCACTGCATGCCCGATACATTTTTGGGGCTGACATGCTCACGATTTTATTTGGAGTGTATCCAAACATCACAATTTGAGTGAAACTGTTGACATACTAAAGCAACATAAGATTGATATTTCTCTATTATACATATAAATATTAGAAGCTTGAGTAAAGCGTTTTCAAACGAAAAGGTTTTGTTAATAAATTAGGAAAACCTGATTTTATTACTGTAAGTGAGATCAAGCTTAGGACACCCATCAAATTTTTTTCTAAAACTAGTCTTTGTGGATATAACTATGTTG